>Ga0265327_10000546_pt1 | contig 64262 bp, 58 predicted proteins | sample 41621metaG_FD_202089 | JGI IMG/M metagenome (GOLD analysis project Ga0265327, IMG submission 202089) | Rhizosphere microbial communities from Carex aquatilis grown in University of Washington, Seatle, WA, United States - 4-16-21 metaG | ecosystem: Host-associated > Plants > Roots > Rhizosphere...
AGGCCACAGTCAAGAAGCAGCTTGAGCACGTGTTTGCCAAGCTGGGCGTGGAGACGCGCACGGCGGCGGCCGGGCTGGCAATGAGCCGCGTGGGGCAGCTCAAGGTGCGTTGACGTCGGTCGGGCCATCGGCTCGATAGGGCTCATCCTGCTTGTCATGATTTGTCCCGTCAAATCAGTTGACCTCGTGTTTGTCCGATTATCTGAATGAATGGCGGCCATTAGCCTTTGCCTTCATCAAGCGACAAACAAGGGAAAAATCATGACTTTTCGTTTCAGGCAGGTCGTGGCCGTGTCCATGTTGGCCATGGGCGGGCTGGCTCAGGCAGCCTATGTGGATGTGCCGGCTGGCACCCCATCACCTTACGATGGCTTCACGTACCAAGGGGCACTCGCGCTGACCTACGGCGCCGATATCCTGGGCGCGTGGGACACGTTTCGTGTCTCGGTGTCGAGCTATGGGGCGGGTATGGTCACGGCGTCTCGGGACACCGACGGCTTCTTCGCTCAGATGTCCCAGACAGCCCCCATGAGCTCTGTGACGGTTGACAGCGGCACGGGTGCGCTGGCGCGCTACGACAGCGCAGGCGGTACGACCATCACTGTCCCGGCGCTCAAGAGTGTGACCAGCGGGGGCTCGCTCACCTTGACGGACCTGAGTGTGGACTTCAAGCAAAAGCAGGTCAACGCCACGATCATTGGCGCCAATGGCGTTGGCACGCTGACCAACTTCCATCTTTTGGATATTCAATCCATCACGCTTGTCGGCGCAGGGCAGGGGTGCCCCGCATTTGGCGACTGCGCCTACCCGAGGTTCACCGCATCCGGGTTGATCTTGACGGCCGAGGGTTACAACAAAATCTCGCAGTCATTGGGGCTGCAGCAGCTGGGGCGTGCCGCGATATGGGATCCGATTGATTTTGGTGTTCTCACAACCGTGGCCATACCGGAGCCCTCGACCTATACCCTGATGGGTGTCGGCCTGCTGGGCGTGTGGGGCGCTGCAAAAAGGCGGCGGGCGAGGCTATAGCGCGCAGGCTCCGGCCTTGCCTGCTCAAGAGAGCTTGGGCAGGTCCATTGCCACCGGCGTGTGGCCTTGCCTGATCAGCCAGTCACGCAGCGCCAAGCCGGTGCTGGAGGGCCAATACCGCGCCTTGGCCGGCTCGATGCGCTTGTAGTCCACCAGTTCCTCGTTGAGCACGATCTCGCCCTCAGCGGGCACGTGATAGGCGATGATGATCTGGTTCAGGCGCGGGAAGGCGTAGTGGCCAATGAAGTTCACGCCCGTGGCTTGCAGGCCCAATTCTTCCTGCACCTCACGGGCCACGGCCTCTTCGGGGCTCGGGTCGGTCTTTTCCAGAAAGCCAGTGATCAGGGCGTAGAAGGGCACCGGCCAGGCACGGTTGCGCGCCAGGATGATGTGGCCTTCGTGCTCCACGACGGCCGCCACCACAGGGGTCGGGTTGTCCCAATGCACATAGCCGCAGGCCTCATCGGGGCAGGCCTGGCGGGACACGCCCTCATCCACTTTGGCTTGCAAGGGCTTGGCGCACTGGGGGCAGTAATTGAATGCCATCTGACGATCTCTCCTTGAATGATCCCTTGCGACCTTGGCCCCTCGCGCGTGAGCGCGGGATCAGGCCGCAGGTGGTGGCACAAGCCTAACCGACTTGAGCAAGGCCCGCTGAAAGCGGCTTGAACTGGCGGCCAGGATTTCCTGGTGAATGGGCGCCAGCGCGGCCCATCTGGCCTCGAAGTGGGTGAGGCCTTGAGCGAGGCCTTCAGCCGAACCCGCGATGGCGATGTCATTGCCCCCTTCGTCGGACTCGGCCGAGATCACGGCGCCAGAAAACGCCTTGCCCAGGCGGCGCATGACCTCGCGCGTTTGCTCGGTGTCGGCCTGCACATTGGCCACCAGCCAGCCTTCGGGCGCCAGGGCAGCACGGCAGTGCTGGTAGAAGCTGCGCGTGCACAGAGCCTCGGGCAGGCCTGCACCTGTGAAGCCGTCCACCAGGATCACGTCGTAGTGGCGCGGCGGCTTGTGCACGAAGCGGGCGCCATCCGCGCAAACGATGCGCAGCCGGTCGCTGTCCGGAGGGATCATGAATTCATGGCGCATGTCGATCACGCCCTGGTTGATCTCCACGGCCGTGAGGTCGGTGTCCGGCAGGTGCTTGTGCAGGTACTTGAGCATGGAGCCGCCGCCCAGCCCGATCATCAGCACGGCCTTGGGTGCCGGGTTGAACAGCAGGAAGCCCATCATCGCCCGGGTGTAGTCCAGCACGAGCTCGTCGGGGGCATCCAGGCGCATGCAGCTTTGAATCAGCGAGGACTCGAAGCTCAGCGACACGGTCTGGCTGTTGGCATGAAGGCGCGGTGTTTCGGGCATGGCGAGGGCGGGCAATGGGCAGCGAGTGTAGGTCATGCCGGGTTTGCCCTGCCTTAACTTATCAACTGGTATGATAAGTTTGAGGCATGGACAAATTGCTTGACCCCATCCTCCGCCAGCCGCTGTCCGATGCGCTGTACGTGCAACTCAAAGGCAAGATCATCGATGGCGAGCTGAAAGCCGGTGAGCGCCTGCCTTCCGAGCGCGTGCTCAGCGAAGAGTCCGGCGTGAACCGGGGCGCGGTGCGCGAAGCGGTCAAGCGGCTGCAACAGGCCGGGCTGGTTGCGGTGAGGCAGGGCGGCAAGCACGAGGTGCTGGATTACCGCCAGCAGGGCAGCCTGGAGTTGTTGCCCAGCCTGCTGATCAACAGCAAGGGCGCGGTGGACCCGAAGGTGGTGCGCAGTGTCATGGGCATGCGCTCGGCCCTGGCCCCCGAGATCGCGGCAGAGGCGGCGCAGCTGGGCGGCCCGGCCTTGGCCGACAAGCTGGACCAGGTGCTCAGCGTGATGCAAGGCGGCCTGCACGACCTGAACGCCTTGCAAGTGGGCGCCATGCATTTCTGGCAGACCCTGGCCATTGCCAGCGACAACATCGCTTACCAACTGGCCTTCAACACCATGCGACAAAGCTATCACAAGGCCTGGGACAAGCTCACCTATGTGATGGCCCGCGAGTTCCAGGACATCGACAACCTCAAGGCCATATCCGACGCCGTGCGGCGCGCGGACGCGGACGCCGCGCGCTCGGCAGCCCGGGCCCATGTGGCGCTGGGGCGTCAGGCCCTGGCGTCCTTGTTTGCCGCCATGTGATTCCAAAGAGGAGCAGCTCATGTCCGCGCAACGCGCCACCGACACCGTCATGCCGACGGCCGAAGACACCGTCAGCCACAACCCCATGCGCCCGCCTGCGGATTCACCCCGCACGGCTGGGCAGGCCTTCAAGGTCTTCTTGAGTCACCCCAGTCCCTTGATCATCGTGTTGGCGCTGATCGTGCTGGGCACACTGCGTTGGCAGGCGGGCAGCCTGGGCTGGCGGGACGCGGCCATCGCATTGGGCTTGCTGGCGCTGTTCCCGATCAACGAGTGGATGATCCACGTGTTCATCCTGCACTACCGGCCACGCCAGATTCTGGGTGTCACGGTGGACTTCTACCTGCCCAAGACCCACCGTCGCCATCATGCCGACCCGTGGAACCTGGAATGGGTGTTCGTGCCCCGGCACGTGCATGCCCTGGTGCTGGGCGCGCTGGCGCTGGCCTGCTTCTTTGCAGGCAACTGGCGGCCCGAGGTGTTGACCTTCGGTTTCGTCTACCTGCTGCTGGGCCTGCATTACGAGTGGGTGCATTACCTCACCCACATCACCTGGTGCCCACCGCTGGCCTATTACGAGCGCCGCGTGCTGGAGCACCGCTGGCACCACTTCCGCAACGAGAACTACTGGTGGGGTGTCTCCATGGGGCTAGGCGACCGCCTGTTCCGCACCGCACCCAATGCGAAAGACACCGCTCGCTCGGGCACCAACCGGGATCTGGGCCTCAAGCGTTGAGCGCGTCGCTGCCATCAATACGCCACTGATACGCCACATGGCGTATTTCGCTCCATGAAGCCCCTGGGCACACTGAACGCATCGGATCTGAAAACGGCCTCCAAAGCCGATTCTTCAGAGACGTGACAAGCAAAGAGTCAAGCGTTCAAAACCCCCCGCTTCAAAGGAGCGAAATCCCATGAGCATTTCTCGTCGCAGCGCCGTCCAATCCCTGACCGCCGTCGCCCTGGGCGTCGCTGGCCTGGCTTTCAGCACCATGGCCTCTGCCGCCGACACCATCAAGGTCGGCGTGCTGCACTCGCTGTCGGGCACCATGGCCATCTCCGAGACCGTCCTGAAGGACACCGTCCTGATGGCCATTGACGAGATCAACGCCAAGGGCGGCTTGCTGGGCAAGAAGCTGGAGCCCGTGGTGGTGGACCCCGCCTCCAACTGGCCACTGTTTGCTGAAAAAGCCAAGCAGCTGCTGACACAAGACAAGGTGGCCGTGACCTTCGGTTGCTGGACGTCCGTGTCGCGCAAGTCGGTGCTGCCGGTCTACAAGGAAAACAACGGCCTGCTGTTCTACCCCGTGCAGTACGAAGGTGAAGAGCTCGAGAAGAACGTGTTCTACACCGGTGCCGCACCCAATCAGCAAGCCATTCCTGCCGTCGAGTACCTGATGAGCAAGGACGGTGGTGGTGCCAAGCGTTTCGTGCTGCTGGGCACGGACTACGTCTACCCCCGCACCACCAACAAGATCCTGCGTGCCTTCCTGAAGTCCAAGGGTGTGGCCGAGGCCGACATCCTGGAGGAGTACACCCCCTTCGGTCACTCCGACTACCAGACCATCATCGCCAAGATCAAGAAGTTCGCTTCTGAAGGGAAGAAGACCGCGGTGGTCTCCACCATCAACGGTGACTCCAACGTGCCTTTCTACAAGGAGTTGGGCAACCAGGGCCTGAAGGCCAAGGACGTGCCGGTTGTGGCCTTCTCGGTGGGTGAAGAAGAGCTGCGCGGTGTGGACACCAAGCCGCTGGTGGGCCACCTGGCTGCCTGGAACTACTTCATGTCCATCAAGAACCCGACCAATGACGAGTTCATCAAGAAGTGGTCGGCTTACGCCAAGGCCAAGGGCATCGCTGGCCACAAGGACAAGCCTTTGACCAATGACCCGATGGAAGCCACCTACATCGGCATCAACATGTGGGCCCAGGCTGTCAAGAAGGCCGGCTCTACCGATACCGACAAGGTGATCGCGGCCATGGCCGGCCAGACCTTCAAGGCCCCGGGTGGCTTCATGTCCACCATGGACCCCAAGAACCACCACCTGCACAAGCCCGTGTTCATCGGCGAAGTGAAGGCCGATGGCCAATTCAAGGTGGTGTGGAAGACCCCCGGTCCTGTCAAGGCTCAGCCCTGGAGCCCCTTCATCGAAGGCAATGACAAGAAGAAGGACGAGCCCGAAACCAAATAACTGGTTTGAGCGATCGAGTGCCCGTCCTCTCTGACGGGTTGAACCATGAAGCAGAGCGGTTCGCCCCGTTGGGGTCACCAACGGGGCGTCTTTTTTTCCTGCTGAATTGTTTGAGACAGGACATGTCTGTGACACCACTTCACGCCGAGACCAAGCCGGCGATCACCTCGCGAGCAGGGCGCGCCCTGTCGGCCTCCTTGCTGACCTTGAGCCTGACGCTGGCCCTGGCATTCGCAGTCGGGCCGCGCGATGCCCACGCGCTCACTGCCGACGAGGCCTATGCCCTCTCCGCCGGAGACAACGATGCCCGCATCGCCACCTTGCAAAAGCTGGTCGCCAAGGGTGACCCCGCTTTGCCTGCTTTCCTGGATGCGCTCGCCGCCGACACCGTCAAGGTGGCGGGCAACAAGGCCTACATCGTCTACGGCGACGAGGTGAAGGACGCTGCCACGGGCGCGCCTGCCAAACTGCCCGACGGCGCAGAAGACGTGGTCAACAACAACCGCATGAGCAGCGAGATCGAGGCGGCGCTGGGCGCAGGCAAGTTGCTGTCCAAGGATGTGGCCACGCGCGCTGAAGCGATAGATTCCTTGTCCAAGGCGGCGGACGAATCCAAGCTGCCCTTGATCGACAAGGCCTTGGCTGCTGAAACAGATCCCAAGCTCAAGACCTTGCTCAAGGCGGTGCGCGCCAAGGCCATGTTGTCGTCTTCAGACGCAGGCACCCGCATTGCCGCCACCAAGGCCCTGGCCGAAGACGCCACACCAGAAGCCCGCGCGCTCCTGATGGAGCGCATGGCCGACGGCAGCGAGACGGATTCGGCCGTGAAAGGCTCGCTGCAACTGGCGCTGGACAAAGTCAACCGCAAACTGGCCTGGGGCGAGTATGCCGGCGTGCTGTTCACCGGCATCAGCCTGGGCTCCATCCTGCTGCTGGCCGCGCTGGGCCTGGCCATCACCTATGGCCTGATGGGCGTGATCAACATGGCCCATGGTGAGCTGATGATGATCGGCGCCTACGCCACCTTTGCGGTGCAGAACGTCTTTCGCAACCATTTTCCCGGGGCGTTTGATTGGTACATCGTGCTGGCTGTGCCGGCTTCCTTCCTTGCCGCCGCCGCTGTGGGCGCCGTCCTGGAGCGCGGGGTGTTCCGCTTTTTGTATGGCCGCCCGCTGGAAACGCTGTTGGCGTCCTGGGGCGTGAGCCTGGTGCTGATGCAGGGCGTGCGCAGCCTGTTTGGCGCGCAGAACGTGCAGGTCGAGAACCCCGCGTGGATGTCTGGCGGTTCTGACATCCTCAGCAACCTGACCTTGCCTTACAACCGCCTGGTCATCATCGCGTTCGCGGGCGTGGTGCTGCTGGCCATGACCCTGCTGATTGCCAAGACCCGCATGGGCCTGTTCGTGCGCAGCGTCACCCAGAACCGCCCGATGGCGTCCTGCATGGGCGTGAACACGGCGCGTGTGGACACCATGGCCTTCTCGCTCGGGGCGGGCATTGCCGGCCTGGCGGGTTGCGCCCTGTCGCAGATCGGAAATGTGGGGCCTGACCTGGGCCAGAACTACATCGTGGACTCGTTCATGGTGGTGGTGCTCGGTGGCGTGGGCCAGATCGCCGGCACCGTGTACGCCGCGATGGGCCTGGGCCTGATCAACAAGTTCCTGGAAGGGTGGGCCGGTGCGGTGCTGGCCAAGATCATGGTGCTGGTCATCGTGGTGATCTTCATCCAAAAGCGCCCGCAAGGCTTGTTTGCCATGAAGGGCCGCAGTGCCGAAGCCTGAGGAAATCAAACCATGAGTGCAGTGATGACTTCTTCCATGCCCCATCTGCCTGCGGTCACCGTGCCGCGCAGCGCCTTGGGGTCCAAAGGCTGGACGGCCGTGGCCGCCGCCGTGATCACGGTACTGGTGCTGGCCCCCGTGCTCAACCTGCTGGTGCCCGAGGGCTCGGCCTTGCACCTGTCCGACTATGCCGTGGCCCTGATCGGCAAGATCATGTGCTACGCCATCTGTGCGCTGGCCATGGACCTGATCTGGGGCTATACCGGCATCCTCTCGCTGGGACACGGGCTGTTCTTCGCGCTGGGTGGCTACGGCATGGGCATGTACCTGATGCGCCAGATCGGCCGTGATGGCAGCTACCACAGCGATCTGCCGGACTTCATGGTCTTCCTGGACTGGAAGACCGTGCCCTGGCACTGGACCTTCAGCGAGTCCTTCATCGCGCAGATGATCCTGGTGGTGCTGGTGCCCGGCTTGCTGGCCTTCATCTTCGGCTTCTTTGCCTTCCGCTCGCGCATCAAGGGGGTGTACTTTTCCATCATCACCCAGGCGATGACGTTCGCGGCCATGCTGCTGTTCTTCCGCAATGAAACGGGCTTTGGCGGCAACAATGGCTTCACCGACTTCAAGCGCATCCTGGGCATCCCCATCGCGCAACCGTCCACCCGCATGGTGCTGTTCGTGCTCACGGGCATGACGCTGATCGGCTTTTACCTGATGGCCCGCTGGCTGGTGAACACCAAGTTCGGCCGCGTGCTGCAGGCCATCCGCGATGCCGAGAACCGCGTCATGTTCTGTGGCTACAACCCGCTGGCCTACAAGCTGGCCATCTGGACGCTGTCTGCCGTGATGTGTGCCATTGCCGGGGCCCTGTATGTGCCGCAGGTGGGCATCATCAACCCCAGCGAGATGTCGGCCGCATCGGGTATCGAGATTGCCATCTGGGCGGCGGTGGGTGGTCGCGCCTCGTTGATCGGGCCGATCATCGGCGCCTTCTTTGTCAACGGGGCCAAGAGCTGGTTCACCCAGGCGTTTCCCGAGTTCTGGCTGTACTTCCTGGGCGCGCTGTTCATCCTGGTGACCCTGTACCTGCCTGACGGCATCGTTGGTGGTGTGAAGAAGTTGCTCAACAAGAACGCCGAGGTGAAAGCATGACGCCGGAGTTGATGGAAGCGGGCACCGACGCCCTGAACAAACACTTGGGCCTGGTTGCCAGCAATGCCGGTGAATCCGGCGGACGTGCGGCCTCGTATGGGCGCGTGGTGGAGCCCGATCAACTGGATGTGACCCATGGCTCCATCCTGTATCTGGACGACATCTCGGTGAGCTTCGATGGTTTCAAGGCGCTCAACAAGCTGTGTCTGAACATCGCCGTGGGCGAGATGCGCTGCATCATCGGCCCCAATGGCGCGGGCAAAACCACGATGATGGACGTCATCACCGGCAAGACCCGGCCTGATGCGGGCACGGCTTACTTCGGATCGACGATCGACCTGCTGGCCCGACGCGAAAACGAGATCGCGCAGATCGGCATCGGGCGCAAGTTCCAGAAGCCCACGGTGTTCGAGCACTTGAGTGTGTTCGAAAACCTGGAGCTGGCCTTGAAGGCAGACCGCCGCGCACGTGCCTCGGTGTTCTTCAAGCTGAGCGGCGAGCAGCTGGACCGCATTGGCGAGATGCTCAAGCTCATCCACCTCAAGGGGCAGGCGCAGCGTACGGCGGGTTTGCTGTCGCACGGGCAGAAGCAGTGGCTGGAGATCGGCATGCTGCTGATGCAGGACCCCAAGCTGCTGCTGCTGGACGAGCCCGTGGCGGGCATGACCGATGAAGAAACCGAGCGCACGGCCGAGTTGTTCTTGTCGCTGGAGGGCGCGCACTCGCTGGTGGTGGTCGAGCACGACATGAAGTTCATCAACGAGCTGACCACGCGCGGCGCCAACGCCAATCGCAAACGGGTGACGGTGCTGCACGAGGGTTCGGTGCTGGCCGAGGGCACGTTGGCCGATGTGCAGGCCAACGACAAAGTCGTTGAAGTCTATTTGGGGCGTTGAACATGTTGTCGGTTGAAAGCGTTAACCAGTACTACGGCGGCTCGCATATCCTGCGCGGCCTGGACTTCGAGGCCAAGGTGGGCGAGGTCACGGTGGTGCTTGGCCGCAATGGCGTGGGCAAGACCACGCTGCTCAAGAGCCTGATGGGCCTGGTGCCGATCAAGTCCGGCGCCATCAAGCTGGGTGGGCAGGGCATCGACAGGCTCAAACCCTACGAGCGGGTGCGCATGGGCGTGGGCTATGTGCCGCAAGGCCGCGAGATCTTCGGGCGTCTGACGGTGGCCGAGAACCTGCAGATGGGGCTGGCCAGCAAGCCGGGCAGCACGCCTGTGCCGGAGCAGCTGTTCGAGCTGTTCCCCGTGCTCAAGCAGATGATGCACCGCCGCGGGGGCGACCTGTCTGGCGGGCAACAGCAGCAGTTGGCCATTGCCCGCGCGCTGGCGGCCGGCCCGAAGCTCTTGATCCTGGACGAGCCCACCGAAGGCATCCAGCCCAGCATCATCAAGGACATCGGCCGCGCCATCCGCAAACTGGCCGATGAAGGTCTGAACGGCCAGAAGATGGCCGTGGTGCTGGTCGAGCAGTTCTATGACTTCGCCGCCGAGCTGGCGGATCAGTATCTGGTGATGGAGCGCGGCGAGATCATCAAGCGAGGCAGGGGGGCCGACATGGCCACCGATGGCGTGCGGGACTTGATGTCGATCTGAATCCAGCCGTCAAGGACGGCGCGGGGCATCAAAGAATGGCAGCAAGGCCTTGGCTGCCTCGATGCGCAAGGCCATGGCCACGGTGTCATCGTTCATGACCTTGAGCAGGAAGCGCTTGGGGTCAATGGCCGGCGCCGTGTCCGTGCTGCTGGCTTCGCGCAGCTCCAGCTGGTTTGGCTGGGGCTGGTCTGGCGATGGCGTCAGTTGCCCGCTCAGCCGCGCCTCAGCGCGCTGAAAGTCGGCGGGCGCGATGCTGTCGAGCCGGGACAGCAACTCCGCCTGGCCATGCTCGCTGGGCGGGAAGTCGAGCCAGGGCGTCTCGGCGAAAACAGGGGCCAGATCAGGCGCGACAAATGCCGACCAATGCTCGGCTTGCGCCTGCGGGGCCGGCACCAGACTGGCGTGCTGGAACTGCAAGGGCGCCAGCGCAGTCACAGCCGGCAGCATGCGGAGGCGTTCTGGCCCGATGCCTGGCAGATAGCGCACACCCAGGGCTTCCAGGAAGGCTGATGCGCGCGTGGCGGGCAGCGGCTCTGCAAGCGAAAACCAAAGTTGGTAGCCATCGACACCGGATACCGCGATGGCCGGCGCAGGCAGCGCCAGGTCCACCTGTACGCCGTGCCAGACGGCAGACAGCGCGTCCCAGTCAGCCGGCCTGGCCAGTTCCAGCACCATCGCCCGTGTCTGGCCCTGGGCGTCAACGAGCCCGCTCGCCTGCGGATTGGCGTCCTGGTCGCCCGTTGCAAGTGGCAGGTAGAGGCGGCGCCACTCGGATTGCAGTCTGCTCATGGCGGCTCAGCAGCGCCCGGATCGCCGACTGCGCGGCTGCAATTTATCCAGCTCGGCCAGTTGTTGCTTGAGCAGAATCAGCAAGGTGCGCGCGTCATCAACGGGCAGGGACAGGCAACTGATGACGGCTTGCTCATCGCGTGCCGGGCGAGGCTGCACCAATACATCCACGCCCAACTCGATCAGGCCCCGGTTGTGCCGGGCCGATTTCAGGCGCTGAATTTCGATGTCGTAAGTTTTCATGTGTTTTCCCGCGAGTAAGGCAAGGCCCGATTGTCGGGCAATCTGTGACGGCATAGCCCGCTCATGCCTGGGTTGAATGCACCTGGCTTCTCGCAACGCCCCTGCGGCGCAGCCCCAGTTTGCGCAACTCGCTGACCCACAGCACGGCGCTGCCCATGGCGACACAAAGCCCCCATTGCGCCAGTGTCAGCGGCGCGGTGCCAAAGGCCAGGTTCAACCAAGGCAGCTCGACCACCGCGATCTGCAAGCCCAGCCCCAGTGCCACGGCGGCCCACAGCCACCGGTTGCTGAACAGCCCTTGAAACGCGCTGTCGGTGTCGGAGCGGGCATTGAAGGCATTGAAGAACTGGCCCATCACCAGCACGGTGAAGGCGGCCGTTCGGGCGGTGGTCAGGTCCTGCGTGCCCTCCAGCAAACCGCCGGGCAGGAACAGGTCCAGCGTCACCAGCGTGGCCAGCGCCAGCGCCAGGCCTGACTGCAGGACCGTGGCCCACATGCGGGCATCGATCACCCGGTCGCTGGGGTGGCGCGGGCGGCGGGCCATCACGTCGTCGCTGGATGGGTCCACGCCCATGGCCAGTGCAGGCCCTGAGTCCGTGATCAGGTTGATCCACAACAGTTGGGTGGCCAGCAATGGCAGCACCACGTCACCGGACGCGTCGATCAGCCCAAGGACACGGGCACCGACCACGGCCAGCAGCACCGTCAACACCTCGCCCATATTGGACGACAGCAGGTAGCGCAAGAACTTGCGGATGTTGTCCAGGATGTTGCGGCCTTCGTGCACCGCGGCCACGATGGTGGCGAAGTTGTCATCGGCCAGGATCATCTGCCCGGCCTCCTTGGTGACCTCGGTGCCCGTGATGCCCATGGCCACGCCGATGTCGGCCAGCTTGAGCGCGGGTGCATCGTTGACACCATCGCCAGTCATGGCGACGACATGGCCCTGAGCCTGCAGCGCCTTGACGATGCGCAGTTTGTGGGCCGGTGCGACGCGGGCATACACCGAGGTGCTACCTACGGCTTCGGCCAGGCGGGCATCGTCCATGGTGTCCAGATCGGCGCCGGTCAAGGCCGTGGCCCCAGGCGCGACGATGCCCAGGTCGCTGGCGATGCGGGCGGCGGTGCGGGGGTGGTCGCCTGTGATCATGATCACGCGGATGCCGGCGCGGTGTGCCTCCTTGATGGCCTGCGCAGCCTCGGCGCGAGGCGGGTCGATGATGCCGACCGTGCCCACGAAAATCAGGTCGCGCTCCAGGGCCTCGCCTTGCTGCTCGTGCTCATCGGGGGCCAGGGGCCGGTAAGCCACAGACAAGGTGCGCAAGGCCGCATCGGACAGTGCGTTCACATCGGCCAAGGCCTGCGCCCTGGCGTCGTCGCTCAAGGCGCGCACCTCCAGGCCCACCCGGACCTGGGTGCAATGGGCCAGCAGCACGTCTGGTGCGCCCTTGGCGATGATGACGCGTTCACCGTCGTGCTCATGGTCAATGGCCAGCGTCGACATCATCTTGCGGTCAGAGGTGAAGGGGATGTCGGCGATGCGCTCGAAGCGTGCCTGGCGACGCTCATGCACACCCAGCTTGCGCTCGGCCACGAGGAAGGCCGCTTCGGTCGGGTCGCCCTGGATCACCCAGTTGCCATCGGGCGCCTGACGCAGATCCGCATTGCCGGCCAGGCTGCCCCCGCTGAGCAGTACGACGTGTTCGCTGTGCATCGGGCCGTGCGACAGGACTTCACCCGCCCGCGCCTGATCCAGGTGGTGCAGTTGCCCCTCGGGCGCGTAACCCACGCCACCGACGCGGCTGCTGCCGGACGAGGTCACGGCGCGCTCGATGGTCATCTCCGAGCGTGTGAGCGTGCCGGTCTTGTCAGAGCAGATCACCGACGCCGAGCCCAGCGCCTCGACCGAGGACAGGTTCTTGACGATGGCCTTGCGCCCCGCCATGCGCTGCACCCCCATGGCCAGGACCAGCGACAAGATGGCGGGCAGCCCCTCCGGCACGGCCGCGACAGCCAGGGAGACACCGAGCAGCAACACGGACACCAGGTCGTGCAGTGTCCGGATGTTGGACACCAGCAGCACCGCTGCGATGACCGCGATGCAGATCAGGACGACCGCGCGGCCCAGCATGCGGCCGATCTGACGCACCTCCTTTTGCAAGGGTGTGGCTTCCTCGATCGTGGTGTTGAGCAGATGGGCAATGGCGCCAATCTCGGTTGCCATGCCGGTGGCCGTGACCACGGCCCGCCCGCTGCCTTGCGCCACGGCCGTGCCCTTGAAGACCATGTTGCACCGCTCGGCCAGCGGCGTGGCAGCCGGCAAAGGGGCGGGCTCCTTGAGCACCGCTTCGCTTTCCCCAGTGAGCGAGGCCTCCTGAACGCGCAAGACGCTGGCCTGGATCAGGCGGGCATCCGCCCCGACGCTGTCGCCTTCGCTGAGCAACAAGAGGTCGCCACAGACCAGCTCGGTGCTGGGCACGCGCTGCGGCACGCCATCGCGCAGCACGGCAGATGTCACGCCGGTCAGGCGGATCAAGGCTTCGGCCGCGCGGCGGGACCGGGTCTCTTGCACAAAACCCAGCAGGGCATTGAGTGCCACCACCACCAGGATGACCAGAGCATCCATGGGCCAGCCTTTGCGCCCTTCGAGCGCCCAGACAACCAGGGTGATGAAGGCAGCGACCAGCAGCAGGTAGACCAGCGGGTCTTGAAATTGTGTCAGCAGGCGTCGCCAGGAGGGCGTTGGGGCCTGGGTCTGCAAGGCGTTGGGGCCGAACTGTGCAAGCCGCCGTTGTGCTTCGGCCGCGGACAGGCCGGTGTCCACCGAGGTGTCGAACTGACGCGCCACCTCTTGCTCGGTGAGCTGACAGGGGGCGGGGGACTGGCTGGTGGCAGCAGGCATGGTCGTTTCCTGCGGGCCACTATAGCGGGCGAACGACCGGCTCAGACGCCCTTGCCTTTGGCCCCATACGGGCAGTGACCTGGCCTGGGCCCGACCTGGGGGTGACTGCGGCAGGTGTTGGGCCGTTGCTCGTACACCTTGCAGCGCCGGGTGACGGCGTCCAGAAAGTGGCAGTCGCCATTGGCGCGCCGGGCGAGGGTGAAGATGCTGTACTTGAAGTTGAAGTGCTCGATCAGGCCTGCCTTGCTCAGGCGTTTGGCAATCTGCTTGGGCGCCTCATGCTCCGCCTCGAAGGGGTCGACCAGTTGCAGCCGCACCAGATCCGGCAGCTTGACCTCGACCGGCATGGTGCAGCAGTTGGCCACGCAGGTGTCGCACAGGCCATTGCGGTAACGGGTCCAGGTGTCAGGGCGGTCAACGTCGACAAAGTAGATGGAGGGCTTCATGGCGAGGGCGGGGCAGCACAGTGCGCATTTTGCCCGCTCGGGAATCTGGTCCTCGTTCACGCCATGAAACACACAGGGTCGCCAAGCAGGTAGACTCGGCGCTCTTTTCCAATCAGGACAGTCGAAAGGACCTGCCATGCCCGTCATCACCACCGCCTCCGGCCTGCAATACGAAGATACCGTTGAGGGCTCTGGCGAGGTCGCCAAGGCCGGCGCTTATGTGACCGTGCACTACACCGGCTGGTTGTACGAAGGCGGCGTCAAGGGCGCCAAGTTCGACTCCAGCAAGGACCGCAATGACCCCTTCGAGTTCCCCCTGGGTGCCGGCCACGTGATCCGCGGCTGGGACGAAGGCGTGCAGGGCATGAAGATCGGCGGCAGCCGCACGCTGGTGATCCCGCCTGCGCTGGGCTACGGTGCCCGCGGCGCCGGCGGCGTGATCCCGCCCAACGCCACGCTGATGTTCGAAGTCGAACTGCTGGGCGTCTGATCGCTCATGTTCGCGCCCAGCCAGGAGCAGGTTCGCCGCTTCTTTTGCGAGGCCTGGTCCAAACACCAGGCCGGTCAGCCCCTGACGCCGCTTGAGGCGCAGGCGGCCGACTGGATCGCCGAGCACCCTGAATACCATCAGGACCTGGCTGACGTCGAGGCGGCCATAACCCGCCAGTACACGGTGGAGGAGGGGCGCACCAACCCCTTCCTGCACCTGTCCATGCACCTGTCCATCACCGAGCAGGTCAGCATCGACCAGCCGCGCGGCGTCAAGCTTGCCATCGAGCGCCTGGCCCACCGCCTGAACTCCCTGCACGAAGCCCACCACGTCGCCATGGAAGCCCTGGGCGAGATGGTCTGGGAAGCCCAGCGCTCGGGCAAGCCATTTGATGGCGAGGCCTATATTGATCGCATCCTGATGCACGCAACGCGTTGATCGGGGCGCTGTCAAGTGTGACTTTCATCACGGATCATGTGTGCGATGTGTGACGTAGTCCATCCACACAGGGGATGCGTGCGGCTTTAAGCGCATCCGGGCAGGCCCTAAACTCACAGGGTTGTAGTCCGCTGTATCGGGTGCCTCATGCCAATTCTTGCGATGTCCGCCGGGACGGTCACTGCCGTCTGGGGTAATGCCTTTGTCCGTTTGCCCAATGGTTCGCTCAAGCCCGTGCAGGTGGGCGATAAGGTCAAGGGTGGTGAGCGCATCCTCACCGATGAAGACGGTATCGTCGAAATCTCGCCGGCCAAGGGCGCTTCCGTGCTGGTCAAGGCCATCGCGGCACCTGAGACGGTCAACAAGGCGATTGCGGGCATTGAGGGGCAGGACCCCGACCAGGCGCCTGCTGCAGGCCTGACCGGTGGTGCCGAAGGCGGCATGCAGCCAGGCTTGCGCGTGGACCGCGTGTCCGAGTCAGTGGGGCAACAGGCCTTCGATTTCGGGACGGGGCCTGGGCAGGCCAACGCGCCCTTGGGATCATCTGCCGATCAACGCCTGCTGGCCTCGCCCCAGGCGGCTCCTGAAGTGGCGCCGCAAGCCAGCATCAACAACGTGGATGTCAACGAAGGCGCAGGGTCTGCCGTCTTCACAATCACACTGGACAAGCCTTCCTCCAGTCCGGTGACGATCCAGTACACCACGCAGGAAGGCAGCGCATCCTCCAATGGTGATTTCACGCCCACCAGCGGCAGCGTGACCTTCAACCCCGGCGAGACGAGCAAGTCGGTGACGGTGCCGGTGAAGAACGACGCGGTCTACGAAGGCTCGGAGCAGTTCACTGTCAAGCTGAGCGCGCCCACGAATGCAGCGCTTGCCAAGGACACCGGCTTGGCCACCATCCACGACGACGGCACAGGCAGCGTGCCCACTGACGTCGTGCCAGACGATGACCGCCCGCACGTGGTGAGCGTGAGCGACGCCCAGACGACAGAAGGCGGTGAACTGGCTTTCCACGTTCAGGTTTCCAACAGCAGCACAACGGTGACCACCCTGACGCTCAAGCTGTCAGGCCTGGGTGAGCATCCCGCCACCCCGGGTACCGATACAGCCCCCGAGATCAAGGTGTCGGTCGGCAATGGTGAGCCTTTGCCCGCCCAGATCGACGCGGATGGCAACATCACCTTCCCCTTGCCCGCCTTCACGGGACCCGAGACCGACATCGTCGTTCACGTGTACACCAAGACCGATGGCCAGGTGGAAGGCCTCGAGGCGTTGCAGTTATCCGTCACGACGCCGCACGATACGGTGATGCCGGTCAACACCGGCACCGGCGTCATCGTGGATGCCGACTCCAAGCCCTACATGCTCGTGCTCAACGGCGAACCAGCCGTGGAAGGCAGCCCGGTTGGCTTCAACGTCGTGCTGACGCACGCCTCCAGCGAGTCGGTCACGGTCAAGCTGGCTCTGGCCAACCTCACGGATGCCAGCGGCGTGCCTGAGGCTGACGGCGCGCGCATCGGCCTGGATACCGGTACGCAACTCGAATACGAGACGGCCGATGGCAGTTGGGTGCCCGTGCCGTCCTCAGGCTTGCTGACGTTCTCCCCTGGTGACACCTTGCTCCATGTTCGTGTCGCCACCGTGGACGACAAGGAAGTCGAGAGCATCGAGTACGTCAAGCTGGTTGCCACGGTTGTGGCGGGCGACACGGCCAATGGCCTGAACGTGCCTACCTCCAACAAGACCGCCCTGATCGACAACGATCTGCCTCCGGTGGACGCCATCCATGACCATGTGTCGGCCACCGACACCAATCTGATGATCGTGCTGGACACCTCGGGCAGCATGAACACCGACAGTGGCATCCATGGGCTGACGCGCATGCAAGCGGCCATTGAGGCGATCAACAACCTGCTGGACCGCTACGACCAGATCGGCGATGTGGCAGTGCGCCTCGTGACCTTCTCGACCAACGCCAGCGAGCAGGGCACGGGCTGGCTCAGCGTGCCTGATGCCAAGGCCTTGTTGAGCGCCCTGGAGCAATCCGGCGACGGCGCCACTTATTACAACCGGGCCCTGTCGGAAGCGAAGGCGGCTTTCGAGACGGTTGAAGGCAAGCTGGACAACGCCCAGAACGTGGCCTACTTCCTGTCTGATGGCGTCCCCACCGAGCCTCACGTCGGCACCAACTTGGGTGACGGCAAGCTCTCGGCAGAGGCGCAACTGGATTGGTTGCGCTTCGTGGACAGCCACCAGATCAAGAGCTATGCGATCGGCATGGGTGGCGACGTCAGCAAGACCTTCCTTGACGGGATTGCATTCGATGGCCAGGCCGCGGCCGACACCGATGGTGTGGTGGTGTCCGACTTTGCGCAGCTCGACCAGGTGCTCAGCGGCACGACCAACGACTTCGTGCAGGGCAGCCTCTCGGTCGGTGGTGCGCTGGGGCAACCCGGTAGCCCCTTCCTGCATGTGTCCAGCATCGTGGTGGATGGCACCGAGCATGCGTTCCAGACTGGCGTGTTGACTGTGCACACCAATCTGGGCGGCCAGTTCTCGATCGACATGAGCACGGGTGAATACAGCTATGCCGCACCGGCCATGCTGGCCGATGGCGTGGCCAACGAGACCATTGGTTTCAGCCTGATCAACGACCAGGGGCAGACATCCACCTCGACCCTGGGCATCCAGTTTGACCACACCCACGTGATCGCAGGCACGAGCCTGGGCGAGTCCCTGACTGGCCACACGACGGCCGATTGGTTGATGGGCCGCTCGGGCGATGACATCCTGATCGGTGACGGTGGCAATGACCAGCTGTTTGGTAATGCCGGCAACGACGAGTTGCATGGCGATGCCGGCGATGACCTGATCGTGGGCGGACAGGGCCATGACACCATGTTCGGTGGCAGTGGCTCCGACGTGTTTGCCTGGCACTTCAGCGACCGTGGCGCTTCTGGTGCCGAGGCCGATCGTGCTGTAGACACCCTCAAGGATTTTGACGCGCACGCACCATCAGCTGGCGGTGACGTGCTGGACCTGCGCGACTTGCTGCAAGGTGAGAACACCACCGGCGGCACGGGCAACCTGGATCACTACCTGCAGTTCGATACCTCGGGTGGCAACACCGTCATCAAGGTGGCGCCCGCCGGCGACTTTGTCCCCGGTGATGCCAGCGCGGGGACAGCTTCGCAGCACATCGTGATCGAGGGCGGCCACCTGCTGTCGGATCTGGGGTTGGATGCGGGTGCATCGAACCTGCAGATCATTGCCAAGCTGCTTCAGCAAGGCAACTTGCTGGTCGACCACGCCTGATCACACTGGACCACGAAAAGGCCCCACGCATGAAAAAGCCCGCTTGGTAAAGCGGGCTGATCTGCTCGGTGGCCTGGCGCTTACTGCTTGAACTTGGGCTGAGGCACCGTTTTCAGGTCGGAAGGCAGGCCGCCAATGTAATTGGCCAGCATCTTCAGTTCAGGCAAGGTGAACATCTTGGCCTGTGCGCCCATGATCGGGTTGGCGCGGCCAATCTGCGGGTTGTCCGCGGTCTGATAAGCCTTGAGCGCCACATACAGGTAGTCGGCATGCTGGCCTGCCAGCTTGGGGTAGCTCGGGTCGATGGGCTTGTTCAGGCCTTCACCGTGGCAGGCCGCGCAGTTGCCCTTGGTCAGCAGTGCCTGAACCTCAGGGCTGGGTGAGCCGCCTTTGCCGGGGCGCTGAGGCATGTCCTTGCCGCTTGACTCGTAGAACACGGAGATATCGGCGATGTCCTGGTCCGACAGCGGGGCGGCGACGCCCTTCATGGTCGGGTGCTTGCGCTCGCCCTTGCGGTAGGCCGTCAGGGCTGCGGCGATGTACTTGGCGCTCTGCCCGGAGATCATGGGCACCTTGTGCACCTCCGGGAAGCTGGCCTGGTAGCCGATGATGCCGTGGCACCCGATGCACATGGCGATCTTGGACTTGGCGGCGGCGGTGTCACCGGGCTTGCTGTCCTGCGCCATGGCGCCCGAGGCGATGAGGCCCGCCAATGTCAACAGACCGAGGTTTTTGAAGATATTTGACTGTGTTTTCATGTGTCAGGCAGGGGAAAATAACCGGCAGGTGGAAAAACACGAGACTGCACCCCATTATTAGGGTCCAGCCTATACTCGAACACAGTAACAACCCGGTTGAGTCAGCGCATGAAATTCCAAGGTACCGATCAATATGTCGCCACAGACGACCTGAAACTGGCCGTGAATGCGGCTTTGAAGCTACAGCGCCCCTTGCTTGTCAAAGGCGAACCGGGTACGGGCAAGACGATGCTGGCCGAGCAGGTGTCGGAAGCCCTGGGCATGCCCCTGCTGCAATGGCACATCAAGTCGACCACGAAGGCGCAGCAAGGTTTGTACGAATACGATGCGGTCAGCCGCCTGCGCGACAGCCAGCTGGGCGAAGAAAAAGTGCGGGACATCCACAACTACATCGTCAAGGGCGTGTTGTGGCAAGCGTTCGATGCCGACCAGCCCGTGGCCCTGCTGATCGACGAGATCGACAAGGCCGACATCGAGTTCCCCAATGACCTGCTGCGCGAACTCGACCGCATGGAGTTCTACGTCTACGAGACGCGCCAGCTCGTCAAGGCCCGGCACCGCCCGCTGGTGATCATCACCTCCAACAACGAGAAGGACCTGCCCGATGCCTTCTTGCGCCGCTGCTTCTTCCACTACATCCGCTTCCCGGATGCGGCCGTGATGAAGCAGATCGTGGAAGTGCACTTCCCGCACATCAAGCAGGACTTGCTGACGGCGGCCATGCGCCACTTCTACGAGGTGCGCAACCTGCCAGGCCTGAAGAAGAAGCCCAGCACCTCCGAGCTGATCGACTGGCTCAAGCTGCTGGTGGCCGAGGACATCCCGGTCGAGGCGCTGCAAAGCAAGGATGAAAAAGTCAGCGTGCCGCCGCTGGTGGGCGCCTTGCTCAAGAACGAGCAGGATCTCAGCCTGTTCGAGAAGCTGGTCTACATGGCCCGCAACAACCGCTGAAACAAGCGCTGAAGCGACAGCCTGGCTCGCCGATCAGGCCTGCCGGCTGTGCATGGGCCGGTCGGCGGCCATCACCACGCGGTTGCGCCCCTCGGCCTTGGCCTGGTAGAGCGCTTCGTCTGCGCGTTTGAGCAGGGCCTGCAGTGTTTCGCCGGGCTCGCCCGCGCAGGCCAGGCCCGTGCTGATGCTCACCGAGATGTGCTCGTCACCCCAGGGGATGTTGATCAGGCACACGGCCTCGCGCAGGCGCTCGGCCGCTTGCATCGCACCATCGTGCAGCGTGTGAGGCAGCAAGATGCAGAACTCTTCGCCGCCATAACGCGCCACGCGGTCCACCTCACGGGCCTGCGCCTGCAAGGTGCGTGAGACCGCGCACAGCACGGCGTCGCCTGCGGCATGGCCCAGGCGGTCGTTGATGCGCTTGAAGTGGTCGATGTCCACCAGCAGCACGGTGTAGGGGTCGCCGAAGCGCTGCAGGCGCTGGTCTTCGCGGTCCAGCAGGTACTCGATGGCACGGCGGTTGAGCAGCCCGGTCAGCGCGTCGTGGTGAGACAGGTGCTCCAGCCGGCGCACCAGGCGCATCACGACGATGTAGCCCAGCACGAAGCTCGCCAGGATCGACATGGCCACGCTGGAGAACACCATGGCGAACTGGGCCGCCTCGGTAGACCATCTCATCCAGGGCCAGTGCACACCGGGCGCTGTGTAGGTGAGGGCAACGAGCCCGAACACGATCACCGCGATGCTCAGCATGCCTGCGTGCATCCAGGCGGTCACGGCGTTGAACTCCGTGCGCAGCGGGGTAAAGGTCTCGCGCGCCGTGCGCCCCAGCGCCCAGGTCATGGCCAGGCTGCTGACGATCACGCCCGTGGCATGCCAGCCTTCGCGCAGGCACACGACCAGGTTGAACAGGGTCACGCCAACGACCAGGATGGTGTGCGCAACATCGGTCAGGCGGATCTTCAGGAAGAACTGCAGGCCGCGGCGCAGCGACACGGCACCCAGCACCACCAGCGAGCCGGCCAGGGCAATGCGCTGATCGGCCGTGCCGACTTCAGGCAGCACCGGCAGGGCCAGGGCCAGCCCGTTGGCCACACTGGCGAGCAGCCAGTGGCGTGCCGCCTTGCGTGAAAGCCCCAACCACGAGCCAGCCACCCACCACATCACCGTCGTCAGACAGTGAGTCAGCAGGATAAAGGCCAGCAACAAATGGCGAGCTTCCATGTGGCGACTTCAGTGATGCAACAGGTAAAACCTCAAAAGACCTGCAAGGAAACAGGACGCGTCAACACGTTTTCGGCTATCCGGGGCCAAAATACAGTTTGATTCGCAGGACCGCTTCTATGCTCATCGACTTCTTCTTCGCTTTGCGCTCCGCCCGGCTGCCGGTCACCATTCCGGAGTACCTCAGCTTGCTTGAGGCTATCAAGAATGACGTGATCGGGCCGTCGTTGGATGAGTTCTATCACCTAGCCAAGATGACGTTGGTGAAGAATGAAGCGCATTTCGATAAATTTGACCGGGCGTTTTCCGCCTATTTCAGGGGGGTAACGGAGTCCATTGACCTGACTCGTGACATTCCTCTCGAATGGTTGCGCAAGCATTTCGAGCGCGAACTCAGTCCGGAAGAGAAAGCCAAGATCGAAGCCATGGGGTGGGACAAGCTCATGGACCGCTTCAAGCAGTTGATGGAAGAGCAGAAAGAGCGGCACGAAGGCGGCAACAAATGGATCGGCACCGGTGGCACCTCGCCCTTTGGTGCCAACGGGTACAACCCCGAGGGCTACCGCGTCGGCCAGGAGAAGTCCCGTAACCGCAGCGCCGTCAAGGTCTGGGACAAGCGCGAATTCAAGGACTATGACGATACAGTGGAGCTTGGCACCCGAAATATCAAGGTAGCCCTGCGGCGTTTACGGAAATTTGCACGCCAGGGGGCGGCCGAAGAGCTGGACTTGGATCACACCATCCATGCCACGGCGGCCAATGCCGGCATGCTGGACATCAAGATGATTCCCGAGCGCCACAACACGGTGAAGGTGCTCTTGCTGATGGACGTGGGCGGCACGATGGACGACCACATCCACCGCGTGGAGGAGTTGTTCTCGGCAGCCAAGACCGAGTTCAAGCACCTGGAGTTCTACTACTTCCACAACTGCGTGTACGACTTCATGTGGCGCAACAACCATCGTCGCTACACGGAGAAGATCCCGACGTTCGACATCATCCGCAAGTACAACAAGGACTACAAGCTGATCTTCGTGGGCGACGCCACCATGAGCCCCTACGAGATCCTGCAGGCCGGCGGTAGCGTGGAGTACAACAACGAAGAGCCGGGCGCCGAGTGGATCAGCCGCCTGACGCACGCCTTCCCCAACTTCGTGTGGATCAACCCCGAGCCGCAAGGGGTGTGGAACTATCGGCAAAGCGTGTCGATCATGCAGCAGCTGATGGGCGGGCGCATGTTCCCCATGACCTTGCAAGGTCTGGAGGCGGCCATGAGATTGCTCAGCAAATAAATTGATGACGGTATCCGGGCTGAAAGGCATCTGGGAGGGCACGCTGCGCAGGTCGTCGCGCTTGCCCCTGTGGGTGCTGGCCGCGGCCTGGCTTGTGGCAGCGCTCGCCCCGGCCTGGGCGCAGCAAGATCCCGCGCCGGATGCCGGAGACAGCGACGCGACCGCGGTCGCCCCTGCGGCGGCCTTGCCCTCCTCGACGGCTTCGTCCGTGTCGCCGGCAGACACCGTGCGAGCCGAGCGGGGCAAGCCCGTCGTCTGGCAACTGGTGATCGAGGCGCCCGCGCCGCTGGACAAGCTGCTGCGCACCTATCTGGATCTGGCGCGCTTCCAGGAGGAGTCCAGCAAGGACCAGAGCCTGGGCATACGCCGCAGCGAGCTGCGCCGGCTGGTGGTGTCTGCCCCCGAGCAGGCCAGAGGGTTGCTGGAAGCCGAGGGCTACTTCAATGCGCAGATCACCACGCGGGTGAGTGATGACCTGCCCGATCAACCCAACAAGCCGGTGGTGGTGAGCATCCATGTGGAGCCCGGTCCACAGACCGTGATCAGCAAGGTGCAGTTCGTGTTTGAAGGCGATCTGGATGCCCGCCTGTCCAATAGCGACCCGCTCGCGCAGGCTTTGCTCGACAAGCTGGAGCGCGGTTGGGGCTTGCCGCAGGGGCAGGTGTTTCGCCAGGCGGACTGGTCTGCCGCCAAGAACGCGGCGCTGGCGCGCATGCGCGCCGATGGCTACCCCACTGCGACGTGGAGCGGTACCTCCGTGACGGTGGATGCTGAAACGCAGACAGCCAAACTGTTTCTGGTGGCCGACTCTGGCCCCGGCTTCGCCTTCGGTGACATCCGCGTGGAAGGGCTCAATCGCCAGCCGGCATCGGCCATCGTGAACCTGGCTCCTTTCCACAAGGGTGAGTCCTACAGCGAGAAAAAGCTGCTGGACTTGCAGGAGCGCATCCAGAAGCTCAATATGTTCGACACGGTGTTTGTCACCACCGATCTGGACCCAACGCAAGCCACGTCCACCCCGGTTGTGGTGCAGGTGCACGAGCAGCCCTTGCAGACCGCCTCCACCGGTATCGGCATCAGCAGCAACACCGGGCCGCGCGTGTCGGGCGAACACCTGCATCGCAACATCTTCGGGCTGGACTGGCAAAGCAAGACCAAGGTGCAACTGGGCCGCAATGAGTCCACTGGGCAGCTGGATCTGACCTCGCACCCCTGGCCCGGTAATCGTCGAGGCCTGATTTCCGTGCAGGGCTCCTACCTGGTTGACAGCGAAGACACCGTCACCACCAGCCAGTATCTGCGCGTGGGCCAATTGCGAGAGGGCGAGCGCCTGGAGCGCACGGACTACCTGGAGTTCCAGCGCGCCGAGGTGCGGTCGGCCGCGAAAGTGGTGGTGTCCAACGCCTCGGCCGTGAGCGGCACCTCGCAATGGGTTTATCGCGATGTGGACAGCCAGATCCTGCCAACCAAGGGCTACACGGCACTGGGGCAGCTCACCGGTGGCCGCACCTACTCGGCCCTGGATGACGAGGGTTACTTCGGGCGCACGTACGCCCGCGTGACCTGGTACAGGCCCTTGTGGGCGCACTGGTATGCCACAGCGCGCGGTGAGATCGGCCAGGTGTATGCGCGGGATGAGGTCAGCGTGCCCGACACCTTGCTGTTTCGCGCCGGTGGGGATGATTCCGTGCGCGGTTATGCCTACCGTTCACTGGGTGTGACGCGCGATGGCGTGGTGGTCGGTGGCCGGGCCATGTCGACGGGCAGCATCGAGCTGGCTCACCCCTTGTCCAGCAAGATGCCCAGCCTGTGGGGCGCGGTGTTCCTGGATGCGGGTGACGCGGCGGACCGTTTTGGCGACCTGCAGCCCAAGGTGGGATACGGCGTGGGCGTGCGCTGGCGCAGCCCTGTGGGGCCTTTGCGCCTGGACCTGGCCTACGGCAACGAGGTGCAGCGCTGGCGGATGCATTTCAGCGTGGGGATCAGCCTGTGAGCGTGGCCGGCAAGCTCATGCGCACCGTGCTGGCCTTGATGGCCGCTGTGGCGCTGCTCGTCGGGGCGGTGTGGGCCCTGGCGCACAACGAGGTGTTCACGGCTCGGGTATTGCCCCTGTTGCCGGGTATCAAGGTGGTGGCACCGGAGGGTGCTTTGCTGGGTGACTTCAAGGCGGCACGGGTTGACATCGCTTTGCCACGCGGTGGGCAGCTCAGCCTGACCGAGGTCGCCTGGCAGGACCTGCGCCTGAGCTGGGACAACCACGCCGCATGGCACATCGGGCTGGATGTGGCCTCTCTGACGGCGCGCCGGCTGAACTTGAACTGGGTGCCCAACCCGGTCAGCACGCCCTTGACGGCCCCGACGGACCTGAGCCTGCCGCTGTCCATCCAGGCGCGCCGAGTGACGGTGGCCAGCGCCGAAAGCAAGTTGTGGCTGGAGCCGCTTCAGGATGTGGATGCGGTGGTGGCGGCGCAGCATCAGGTGGGCGGCCGGGTGGTGCACCAGGTCAAGCTGGCCCATGTGAGCTGGCTGGGGTGGCACGTCCAGGGTGATGCCAGCCTGGCGGTGGACAAACAATTGCCGCTGGATGCCAGGCTGCTGGCGCAACAAGCACAGCAGGCGCAAGCCAAGGGACAAGGTGAGGGCGGCGGCCGCATCGCGCTCCAGGCGAAGGGCCCTCTGGCGGCTTTGCTGTTGAAGGGGCAACTGGCCTGGCAGGCATCGCCGCCTGCGGCAGCCCAGAAGCTCCAGTTTGATGCCGATGTGACGCCTTTTGCCGCCTGGCCTTTGCCGCGCCTGCAGGCGGCCGTGGCCGGTTTGAACCTGGCTGATCTGGTCTCCAGTTTGCCCGAGACCCGTTTGCAGGGGCAGGTCACCCTGGCCCCGCAGGCCGCTCATGATTTGCAGGCGCGCCTGGATGTCCGCAATGAAGGCGCAGGCGCTTGGGACGATGGCCGCCTGCCGCTGCGGCAGGTGCGCGGCCGCATCTCGCTGCCCGGGGTGCGGGCGGCCAAGGATTTCGCGCAGGCCGGGCGTCAGGGTGAACTGGATCTGGTGGCCGTGTTGCCATCGCTGCCGGGGCATGCCGATGGCCATGTGAGCCTGCAAGGCGGGTGGGGCGGTGCACGTGTGCTGAAGGCCACCTGGTCATCGCTTGAGCCGCAGGCGCTGCATCGCCAGGCGCCACCTTTGCAATTGCAGGGCAGTCTGCAACTCAAACCTGATTGGGCGCGCCAGGGGCCAACCGGGCCAACCGGGCCAACCGGGCAAACGGGGCAGGCAGCGAAGGCAGCCAAACCAGCCCCCGACGATGCGGGCACCTGGGCCCATCTGCGTGCGGCTGTTCTGGCCGATGTGAAGGGCTCGTATGGCCCCAGCTTTGCCGCTGCGGCAAGTGGCGCCCGGCGCGCATCGGTCAAGGTGGATGTGCCGGTGTCGCTCAACCTTGATGGCCGCTATGGCCCGGGGCAGTTCGATGTGGCGTCGCTCAAGCTCCAGGCCCAGGGGGCGCAGGCTGATCTGAGCGATACCTTGCTCAAGTGGGGTGCCTCGGCGCCGCAGCCTGCGTGGTCGGTCAAGGGGCGCCTCAAGGTGGAGGCCTTCGACCCGAAAGTGTGGCTGCCCTGGCCCAGCGGCATGGATGGCCGCAACCAGCTGACCGGCCAGGTGGATGTGGCCCTGGATGCGAACTGGCGAGGCCAGTTGGACCTGCACATGGCGCCCAGCTGGCTGGCTGGCGTGCCGCTGTCCGGGCAGGTTCAGTGGCACTCTCCGCTGGATCGCTCGTTGATGGCCCTGGTGCTGGACGTGAACGCCGGGGGCAATACCCTCAATGCGACGGCGGACGTGCCCTGGCACCTTGATCCCAAAGGGCGGCCCAAGTGGGGTGATGGCGCGCGCTGGCAGGGTGCGGTGCATGCGCCCTCGATCGGCAGCTTGCAGCCCTTGGCGCCTTTGCTGGGGGCGCGGCAGGTGTCGGGTGTCATCGATGGTGAGTTCAAGGGCCGAGGTGTCTGGCCGGCTTTGAGCACCGATGGGCAACTCAAGGTCAACCGCCTGCAATGGGTGAGCACGGACGGCGTGCCCATGGGGCTGGCCTCTGCACAAGCCAGTTGGGTGATCGAGGGCCTGTCGGATGACGCACCCTTGCGGCTGCAACTGGATGTGTCGCAATGGCAGACGGCCCATGTCTTGCTGGACCAGGCCCAGTGGCAGATTGCGGGGACGCTGCGGCAGCACCAGTCCACGTTGTCGGCAGACCTGACCCGCAAGCCCGGCAAGGGCGGCAAGACCATGGTCTTCCATGTGGCCGGGGCCGCGCAAGGTGGCTGGCAGTCGAAGGCGACAACCTGGCAAGGGCAGCTCAACGGGCTGTCGTTGAGCCTGGGTGGCACCAAGCCTCGTGACCTCCTGGCGGTGCAACCCGTTGCCATCAGTTGGCGGGAGGGCCCTCCAGGCCGATCCCTGCAGGTGGGCGCGACGGCCTTGAACATGCTGGGTGCCGGCATGCACCTGCGCGGCCTGAACTGGCAGGCCTCGCCTGATGCGGGGGATGCGCTGGGCGAGCTCAATCTGGCGCTGGATCTGGACCCCTTGAACCTGCCGGCCTTGCTGGCCTCGTGGCAACCGCAGGCCGGCTGGGGTGGTGATCTCATGCTGAGCGGCGGCATCACCTTGAAGCACAGCCTGCGTCAACCCTGGGTGGTGGATGCATCGGTGGCCCGGCAGTCGGGTGACCTGTCCTTGAGCGAGCCGACCATTCAAGGCAGCAGCGCGCAGCGCCTGGGCATCCGCGAGGCCCGTGTGGTGCTGCAGGCGCGCGATGGCGTCTGGGCTTTGAGCCAGCAGTTCGATGGCCGGGTACTGGGCGTGCTGAAAGGGCGGCAGGTGGTTCACGCGCACAACCCGACAGACCTGCCCTCGGGCAGCGACCCTCTGTCGGGCGAACTCGATTTGCAGATCGCCAACCTGCGGCCCTGGGGCACCTGGGTGCCGGCGGGCTGGCGCCTGACGGGGCAGATGCAGGCCAAGGCCGAGGTGGGTGGCACCCTGGGTGCGCCGCAGTACCGCGGGCAGGTCAGGGGGCAGAACCTGGGGCTGGGGCAGGCGCTGCTGGGTGTCAACTTCACTGATGGCCAGTTGCAGATGGACCTGGAGGGCGAGCATATCCGCCTGACCCAGTTGGTGGCGCAGGCCGGCGCTCAAGGCGGGCGCGTCAGTGTCGAGGGCGATGCGACCCTGGGCGCGGAGCCGAAGGCCCGTTTGTCGCTCAAGGCCGATCGCTTTGCCTTGCTGCAACGTGTGGACCGCCGGGTGATGGTCAGCGGGGATGTGCAGGCCGCGTTGGGGGCCGAGAACATCGATGTGGACGGGCGGCTGCAAGTGGATGAAGGGCTGATCGACATCACGCGCTCGGATGCGCCCACGGTGGGTGACGACGTGAACGTGCTCAACCGCCCGGGGCAGGACCCCGAGGAGCAGGTGGAAGCCAGCAGCGCCACCACGGCCCCCAAGCGCAAGCTCAACGCCAATGTGAGCGTGGACCTGGGGCACAAGCTGCGGCTCAAGGGCAAGGGGCTGGATGCCTTCCTGGCGGGCAAGCTGCGGGTGAGCACACCGGGCAATCGCCCGGCGGTTAACGGCACCGTGCATGTGGAGAACGGCACCTTCGCCGCCTATGGGCAAAAGCTGGTGATCGAAAAGGGTGACATCGCGTTCACGGGCCCGGTCGAGAACCCGCGGCTGGACATCCTGGCCATGCGGCCTCAGTCGCCTGCTGCGTCGGCCAGTGACGTGAAGGTGGGTGTCAACATCACCGGCACGGCGCAGGACCCGCGCGTGCGCCTGTACTCGGACCCGGCCATGTCGGAGACCGAAAAACTGTCCTGGCTGGTGTTGGGGCGTGCCCCCACGGGCCTGGGGGGCGCGGACATCGGCTTGCTGCAAAGTGCGGCCGTGGCACTGTTGTCTGGCGAAGGCAGTTCACCTTCGGACAACCTGGTGGCCATGCTGGGCCTGGATGAGCTGACGGTGCGCCAGTCAGAAAGTGCCGGCGCCGTGCGTGACACCGTGGTCAACCTGGGCAAGCAGGTGTCGAAGTACTGGTATGTGGGTTACGAGCGCAACCTGAATGCCACCAGCGGCAACTGGCAGCTGATCTACCGCCTGGCTCAGCGCGTCACGGTGCGGGCGCAGGCCGGTGACGACAACGCGGTCGACTTCATCTGGTCCTGGCGCTGGGATTGACGCGTGTGGGCCAAAGAGGTGGCGCGGGCTCAGTGCCCGTCCGCGTGCAGCTTCTTGTGGATCTGGCGTGTGGCCCACCAGATGCCTGCGAGCACCACCGGGATCAAGGCGCCAGCCAGCATTTCGGGGTTGATGGGCGCGCCCGCGGCCTTGGCAGCTTTGCCGCCATACAGAACCAGGCTGATCACGTAGTACGAGATCGCCGCGATCGACAGGCCTTCCACGGTACTTTGCAGGCGAAGCTGCAGCTCCTGGCCGCGGGTGAGCTTTTCCAGCAGCATCTGGTTTTGCGACTCGGTGGCGATGTCCACGCGCGTGCGCAGCAAGGCGCTGGCGCGTTCGATCCGTTGCGACAGGGACGAGAGCCTTTGCGCGGTGGCCTGCACGGTGGCCATGGCCGGCGACAGGCGCTTGAGCAGGAACTCACCGACCATCTGCGTGCCGGGGATGGCGGTCTCGCGCAGTTGCTCGATGCGCTGCTCGACCAGGCCGTGGTAGGCGCTGGTGGCCGAGAAGCGGTACATGTGACGGGCGGTGGCGCGCTCGACGCGTGCCGCCAGGCCAATCAGTTGGGTCAGCAACTCCTGGTCTGAGGTCTCGGTGCTTTCCATGTGGGCCGTGATCTCGGCCAGCTGCAGCTCCGATTCGGTCAGCATGGCGCTGATGTCCTTGGCGATGGGCAGACCACGCAGCGCCATCAGCCGATAGGTTTCCAGCTCCAGCAGGCGCTGTGAGGTACGGCCCGCACGCAACTCGGATGTGTTGGGCGGCGAGATCACCAGCAGGCGCTCAAAGCCGCTGTCACGCAGGCGGAAGTCCGTCATGGCGCAGGAGCGGCGGATGCCCAGCAGCGAGGCCACGGTCTCGCGGCCTTCAAACCAGGGGGCGGCCAGGGCGCGCATGGCGGCCGGGTCATCGACATCGCCATGCACCATGGCCATCGTGATGGCGGCCACCGTGCGCCCGGGGATGCTGGCCAGCCAGGCCGTGTCCACCACAAGCGAGCGCATCAACTCGGCCTCGTCACCCGTTTCCAGCACATGCGAGGGCAATGCCTGCACGATCGAGTAACGCGTGAACTCGGTGTGGCGCTCCCATTTGAGCGTGTGGTTGGCAAAGCGCAGTCGCAGGAAGTTGCCCGCCAACTGGTCCTGGGGCAGGTCTTGCTGGCCAGGCAGCAGGCGCAGGTGTTGCCATTCCTGCTCGCGGCTCACACCTTCGTTGAGCACTGCCACGTAGACCACCAGGGCTGGCAGGCGGATGCGGGCCGGCGGGCGCGCATGGACCTCGTTGTGCAGCACCTCGCGCAAGGCGTCGTCAACGGGAAGGGCCTTCGGCAAGGCTGGGGGCAGGGCAGAGGTCATGTGCGCGTGAGCGGGCGATGGACAGCCCCTTGATCCTACAGGGCAATCCGCCTGAACTTACTTGAGCACGAGGCCATTGACATCACGCACATGAACGGTGATGGGGATGCCTTGCCCCACGCTTTGCGTGACGGTGCAGAAGGACTCGAACTGGGTCAGCACGCGGTCCAGGTGCTGCAGTTGATCGGCCGGCACGCCCAGATGGAGCTCGGCCGTCATGGCCAGCACCCGCACGCGGCCTTCGCTGTTGCGCCCAACCTCGGCGCTGACCTGGCAGCTCAGTGGCTCGGGTTGCTGCTTGAACTTGCGCAACGCAAACAGCAGCGAGTCAGACAGGCAGTTGCCCACCGCCGCAGCAAGCAACTGCACGGGGGAGGGGCCTTGCCCCTGGCCGAGCGGCGCGGGCTCGTCTGCCAACAGCGGTGGAACGCCGCCGTCGAAGGCGACCTTGAATTGATAGTCCTGCTGTTGGGTCAGGGACACTTGGACAACTTGATCGGCCATATTGGGCTTTCTTGAAGGGCGTCTGTCAACGTCCGTGAGGACTCGGCGAAGGATGCTTTCACTTTATTGACAGACAATATATTTGTCAACATAATGTTCATCATGCAAGTGAAGGACATCGACCTGAATGCCCTGCAGGCTTCCGCCGAGCAGGCATGCGCGCTGTTGAAAGTGCTGGCCCATGCGGACCGGCTGGTCCTTCTGTGTCGCCTGGCCCAGGGCGAGTTCTGCGTGAGCGAGTTGGAAAACGACCTGGGCATCCGCCAGCCGAGCCTGTCTCAGCAGCTCGGGGTGTTGCGCCAGGAGGGCCTGGTCGACACGCGCCGCGAAGGCAAGCACATCTATTACAGGCTTGTCAGCGAAGACGCCCGGGCCATCATGGAGGTGCTCCACAGCAGGGTATGCGGCTCTGCCATGCCAGACAAATCTTGTTGACCTTGTTGATGATTCGATTGGAGACCCCATGAGCTTGAGCGTGCCTGTGAATCCCGTTTGCCCCGAGTTCGCCGTCTGCGGCCAGATCAACGTGGCCGATGTGGCGGTGTTGGCGAAGCAGGGCTACCGCAGCATCATCAACAACCGGCCAGACGGCGAGGGTGGCCCTGATCAGCCAAGCAGCGCGCAGATCGAGGCTGCGGCCAAGGCGGCGGGTCTGGGCTATGTGCACTTCCCGATTCCCAACCTCATGATCAGCGAGGCGCAGGTGGCAGCGTATCACCAACTGTGCGCGGACTTGCCGCACCCCATCGTGGCTTTCTGCCGCTCGGGTGGGCGTGCCAACGCCTTGTTCCAGGCCTGCGGCTGCCAGGTGGGCCGGGCAGGCTGACACATGACGCAACCCAGGCGCCTCTTGCCCGGCACCGACTTGCCCTGGAGCTGGCCCGCGCCCTGGATGCGTCAGTGGCGACGGCCGTGGCTGCATGGCGACCTGACCGCCGGTGTGGTGGTGGCCGTGATGCTGGTGCCTCAAAGCCTGGCTTACGCCACCTTGGCCGGTTTGCCTGCGCAGGCCGGTTTGCTGGCCAGTCTGCTGCCTTTGCTGGCTTATGCCTTGTTTGGCAGCAGCGCTTCGCTGTCGGTGGGCCCCGGTGCGATCACGTCGCTGATGGTGGCCCAGGCCTTGGGGCCTTTGGCGCAGGGTAATGCGCCACGCTATGCCGCCATGGCGGCCGGCCTGGCGCTGGCGTCTGGCCTGTTGATGTTGTTGATGGGCTTGCTGCGCATGGGTTTTTTGTCGCAGTTGCTCAGCCGCCCGGTGGTGCAGGGCTTCACCGTGGCGTCGGCCCTGTTGATCTTGTTGGGGCAACTGGCCCCCCTGTTGGGTTGGCCCTCGCTGGGCTACACCTTGCCGGACATGGTTCAGGCCGCCTGGGCTCAGTTGAGTCATGCCCCCACCGGTTTGGCGGCAGACGCCATCGTGGGTGGTGCGGCGCTGGCGATGCTGGCTTTGGGGCAGCCCATCGTGCACGGCCTGGCCCGGCTGTTAAGGCTCGCACCGACAACATCAGCGGTGCTGCTCAAGCTGTGGCCGGTGTGGGTGCTGCTCGCCGCGGCCTGGTTGGCCAAGGCCTTGAACGCCCATGAAGGCCTGCACGCGGCACTGGTCGGGCAGGTGTCATTGGGCGATCCCTTGGTGGCTGTTTCGGGCCCGTGGTGGCAAGCGCTGCGTCTGGCTGATCTGCGTGATCTGTTTGTGCCCACCGTCTTGCTGGCCATGGTGGGTTTCGTGAGCAGCGTGTCTGTGGCGCAGACCTTTGCACTCAAGCACGGCGAGCGCATCGACGCCGACCGTGAACTGTTGGGCTTGGGGCTGGCCAACCTGGGCAGCACGGTGCTGGGCGGGATGCCGGTGTCGGGCGGGCTGTCCCGCTCGGTCGTCAACGAGGCGGCGGGCGCGCGCAGCCCGCTGTCTGGCGTGATCACGGCCTTGCTGTTGGGGGCGTCCCTGCCGGTGCTCATGCCCTGGCTGGCCTGGCTGCCCAAGGCGGCTTTGGCCGCGGTCATCATCTATGCGATTGCCAGCCTGGTGGAGCTGGGCTCGCTCAAGGCCGCCTGGCGTTATGAGCGTACCGAAGGCTGGGCGTTTCTGAGCACCGCGCTGGGCGTGCTGTTCATCGGGTTTGAAGCCGGCCTGGGGCTGGGCATGGCCTGGTCCATGGGCGCGATGGTCTGGCGGCACAGCCAGCCGCACGTGGCCGTGGTGGGGCGTTTGCCGGGCACCGCGCACTTCCGCAATGTGGCCCGCTACGAGGTCGAAACCTTGCCCGACACGGTGTTCGTGCGGGTGGACGAGAGCCTGGATTTCACGAACATCCAGCGTGTCGAGCTCAAGTTCTGCGAGCTGGTTCACGCCCATGGCACAGCGCACCATGTGGTCTTGTTGCTGTCGGCGGTCAATCACATCGACCATACGGCTGCGCAAGCGCTGATGGCCTTGGATGAGGCCCTGGCCGATCAGGGCAAGCAGCTTTACCTGGCCGAAATCAAGGGGCACATCATGGATCGCCTGAAGGCGGCACGTATGGACACCCGTTTTGCAGGCAGGCACTTCTTGAGCGCGCAGGATGCCTGGAAGGCGCTGGCTGGTTGATTTTTTATCTTTGCTGATTGGTCCCGGGCGCAAGCCCTCTTTGTTTACCAGGAGAGAAGCATGAAAGCGAATGTTGGTGGTCTGGATCGGGCTGCACGTATCACGGTGGGTGTGGTGCTGGTGGCCCTGGCGGCGACGGGTACGGTTGGGGTCTGGGGGTGGATCGGGCTGGTGCCCATTGCCACGGGCTTGTCGGGCTGGTGTCCGGCTTACCTGCCGTTGGGCATTTCGACTTGCAAGATGAAGTGATGGGAGGGCCTCGTGAGGGGCTCCTTTTTTTTGTGTGTGCTTGGGGTGTGCGTTTTTTCGGTGCGCGCGGGGCGCGGCTGAGGTGGCATGCGTCCGGGCTTCATGTTGGCGGTCCTGCTTTGCAAGCAGGACTCCCCTGTGCTGCTCGCGCCAAGGTGGCGCTGGCGAACTCGCTTCAGGGCCCGTGGCCCTTGCGCTCGAACAACGCCAGCAAGTCAGATCACGAAGCGCACTGCGTGCGCCCACCTTGCTACTGCGCTGCTCGGCGCCACCAAGGCGCCCGGCCGCATGCCACCTCAGCCTTTCATCGCCCCGCTTGAGTGCCGCCACGATTGTTGGTGCCGCGCAGTGACGCGCGAACAAGGCACGGTCGCAGTGGTAGCAACGCAATGGCAATGGCAATGGCAATGGCAATGATGTTGTCGCATAGAAGCCAGGCTCCTGCCCTCCACCAGAATCTAGGACCTGTGCATGCCACAAGCGAGGTGGACAAGGGCTGAGCCGGCAGTTGGCGGGGCGCCTTGGTGACGCCGAGCAGCGCAGTGGCGAGGTGGGCGCACGCAGTGCGCTTCGTGATCTGACTTGCTGGCGTTGTTCGACCGGAGCGGCCGTCAGGGCGCGCAGGGAGTTCGCCAGCGCCACCTTGGCGCGGGCAGCGCAGGACCGTCAACATGAAGCCCAGCCAACTGCCGGCTCAGCCCCCACCTCGCGCTCCCCCAGCAAGCAGCTCAAGCAGTCACGCACCATTCCCTGCCAGACACCCACCGCCATGCACAGCCTTTGAGCACGCCCGCCCACCCATAAGCCACCACCGCAACGAAAGCCCACCCAACACGCACCAACACCGCGAATTCACCCTGGCACGCTTGCTGCTCTATCCCATTCGGTATTACCAGATGTTCAACCCGTAATAACCGTGAATGGGCCAGATCATGATCTCAACGACAGCAGTAAAGCGTTTGATGGGTGGCTTCAAGGCATTGACCTTGGCTGCCACCCTGGTGGGTACACAAGCAAGCTGGGCCGCACAGCCCCTGAAAATCGGCTACAGCGACTGGCCGGGCTGGGTGGCCTGGCAGGTCGCCATCGACAAAGGCTGGTTCAAACAAGCCGGTGTGGACGTGAAGTTTGAGTGGTTTGACTACTCCGCCTCCATGGACGCCTTCTCCGCCGGCAAGATCGACGCCGTGACCATGACCAATGGCGACACCCTGGTGACGGGCGCCGGTGGCGGCAAGGGCGTGATGATCCTGCTGACCGATTACTCCAACGGCAATGACATGATCGTCGGCAAGCCCGGCATCAAATCGCTCAAGGACCTCAAGGGCAAGAAGGTGGCCGTTGAAGTCGGCCTGGTCGAGCACCTGCTGCTGCTCAACGGTTTGAAGAAGGTAGGCCTCAAGGAGTCCGATGTCACCCTGGTCAATGCCAAGACCAACGAGATGCCGCAAGTGCTGGCCTCCGGAGACGTGGCCGCCGTGGGCGCATGGCAGCCCATCGCAGGGCAGGCCATCAAGGGCGCACCCGGCGCCAAGCCGCTGCTGACCTCGGCCGACGAACCCGGCCTGATCTACGACGTCCTGACCGTGAGCCCTGCCAGCCTGGCCGCGCACAAGGCCGAATGGCAAAAGGTCGTGCTGGTCTGGGACAAGGTGGTCAGCTACATCGAAGACCCCAAGACCCAGCCTGATGCCGTGAAGATCATGGCTGCTCGCGTGGGCGTGCCAGCTGATGCCTACATGCACTTCCTCAAGGGCACCAAGCTGCTGTCCTTGAGTGAAGGCAAGAAGGTGATGGTCAAGGCCGATGGCTTCAAGTCCTTGTATGGCTCATCCAAGATTGCGGATGACTTCAACGTCAAGAACGCGGTCTACAAGGAAGCGCAAAAGATCGACAGCTATATCGATCCCAGCCTGACGAACGCGGCTGCCAAATAAGACAGTTGGTTCTAAGGCGCTTGCTTCCAAGGCGCCCGGTCCAAGGCGCCCGCCTCAAACTCATTCAAAGCGGTACACCTCTCATGAGTCAGACCGGATGGTTCGCCGTGCGCGCAGCCTTGTCGCCGCGCCGCAAGCTGGTGCTGGGCATCGGGGCCTTTGTCTTGCCCTTGTTGCTCTGGTGCGCAGTGAGTTACCTGCCGTTTTTGTGGCACCCCCAGGTGCTCGTCACGCAGCCAGGTGACGTCGACTACTTCCAGGTCGGCATGCGTGTAGACAAAGAGGTGTTCCGCGATGAGTTGCACAACATGCAGGAGGCCGGCAAGGGCCTGCCCGCAGGCGAGCCGGCCAACCCGGTCTATCTGCCGGCCCCTCATGAGGTGCTCAAGGCCTTCTACAGCGCCTTCACCACCGCACCCGAGCAGAAGGATGCACCCTGGCTGCACGAGAGCCTGTGGCACAGCATGAAGATCATCTTCTGGGGCTTTGTGCTCTCGTCGCTGATCGGTGTGCCGCTGGGCATCGTGTGCGGCACCTACAGCAGCATTGCCCGGCTCAACGAGCCCTTCATCGAGTTCTTCCGCTACCTGCCGGCGCCGGCCTTCGGGGCCCTGGCCGTGGCCATTCTGGGCATCCACGATGGTCCCAAGATCGCCATCATCGTGATCGGCACCTTCTTCCAGCAAGTGCTGGTGATCTCCAACACCACACGCAAGCTGGACTACGCCTTGCTAGAAGCCGCGATGACGCTGGGCACCCGGCGCTGGCGCCTGATCTCGCGTGTGGTGGTGCCCGGCATCCTGCCCGACCTTTACCGCGACCAGCGCGTGTTGCTGGGCTGGGCCTGGACCTACCTGATTGTGGCCGAGCTGATCGGCACCAGCTCGGGCATCACCTTCTTCATCACGCAACAGGCGCGCTACCAGCACTTCGAGAACGTGTACGCCGCCATCGCGATGATCGGGATCATCGGCCTGGGCATCGACCTGCTTCTGGCCTGGGCCGGGCGGCACCTCTTCCCCTGGGATAACGCGAGGAAAGGCCATGTCTGACATGAACATCTCCTATCTGGACCAGAGCGATGCCGTCAAGGCCCGCTTTGACAAGCTCAAGCAGCGCGAAGTGATCCTGGAAGTCAAGGGCTTGGGCAAGACCTATGAATCCCACCAGGGGCCCGTCTCCGCCTTGCAGGACATCAACTTCAAGACGCACAGGCGTGAGTTCGTCTGTGTGATCGGGCCTTCGGGTTGCGGCAAGTCCACCCTGATCCGCATCCTGGCCGGGCTGGAGTCCCACAATGCCGGCGAGGTGCTGCTGGATGGCAAGCCGGTGAACGGCCCCGGGCGCGATCGGGGCATGGTGTTCCAGGGCTACACGCTGTTCCCCTGGCTCACCGTCAAGAAGAACGTGATGTTCGGCCTGGAGGTCAACGACGCCGGCCGCAATGAGGCCGAGTCGCAAGCGCGCCAGTGGCTGGAGCTGGTGGGCCTGAGCAAGTTCGCCGACCACTACCCGCATCAATTGTCTGGAGGCATGAAGCAGCGTGTGGCCATTGCCCGCGCCCTGGCCAACCAGCCGCGCATCCTGTTGATGGACGAGCCCTTTGGTGCGCTGGACGCCCAGACCCGCGCCAGGATGCAAAGCCACCTGCTGGAGATCTGGAAGAACATCGACATCACGATCTTGTTCATCACCCACGATCTGGACGAGGCCATCTTTCTGGCCGACCGCATCCTGGTGCTCAAAGCGCACCCGGGTGAGGTGCAGGAGTTGATCGAGGTGCCCGTGCCACGGCCCCGTTCGGCCATGCAGATCACCAGCCCCGAGTTCCGGGCCACCAAGGCCAGGCTGGAGGCCTTGATCCACCCGCCTGCCGAACAACCTGAGCACGACGAGGAGGCCATCACGCCCAAGGTGATCCGCCTCACGGACGTGGCCGACAACGTCGAGTGAGGGGCGCACCATGCAATGGTCTCAACTGACCTGGGCCGAACTGCCCGACCAGCTCACAGCCGCATCGGATGCGGCCATCCTGCCCGTGGGCGCCACCGAGCAGCATGGCCCACACATGGGTTGCGGCATGGACGCCGTGATTGCCGATGTGCTGTGCAAGGCCGTGGCCGAGCGCACGGGCGTGCCCATGTTGCCCACCTTGCCTTACGGCTGTTCACTGGGGCACAGCCGGCGCTGGCCAGGCACCATCGCCGTGCAACCCATCACCCTGATCGAGTTGGTCAAGCAGATCGGTGATGGGGCGTATCACAGCGGCGTGCGGCGGCTGTTCATCATCAACACGCATGTGACCAATGCCGCGCCGCTGCGTTGCGCCCTGGAGATGCTGCGCGCCGAACACGACGACCTGATGGTGGCGGTGATCAATTCGCCTCAGATCAGCGAGCGTGTGCGCCAGTTCCACTTTGCCGATGCCGAGGACTGGCATGCCAACGACGCCGAGACCTCGCTGATGCTGGCCGTGGCGCCCGAGATGGTGCGCCCCGATCGCCTGCACGAGGCCGATGACCCGGACCGCACCGAGGGCCAGGTCTTTGCCCACCCGGTCAACCGCACCAGCCTCAATGGCGTCACCGGGACGCCCAGCCTGGCCACGGCCGAGAAGGGCCAGCAAGGCTTTGCCTGGATGGTGGAGGACCTGTCTGCCTTGATCCGCAGGGGCATGGTGCAGACGCCGCCCCTGGCCCATTCGTATTTCGATCGCGTGGCCTGAGTCCAGCCGCCACGTCTGTTCCCCTTCATCGTTTGTTGCTAACGGAGTTCAGCATGCATGCCTCTCAAGAAGTTCAGGCCATTCAGCAATCGCTCAAGGCCAAGGGTGTGAAGTACTGCATCGGCGCTTATGTCGATATCCACGGCATCCAGAAGGCCAAGGTCGTGCCCATCGACCACTTGCCGCAGATGGCCGCCGGCTCGGAGCGCTACACGGGCTATGCCCTCGATGGCCTGGGCCAGGCGCCCAATGAGGACGAGTTGACATCCGTCCCCGACTTGCGCCACATCGTTCAACTCCCCTGGGAGCCCAAGATCGCGTGGATGCCGGCCGACAACCACTTCAAAGGCGAGCCTTACCCTTTGAGCACCCGCGTGGCCCTGCAAAGCGTGATGGCCCAGGCCGCCCAGATGGGCTATGGCATGAACCTGGGCATCGAGTGCGAGATCTTCCTGCTCAAGCAACAGGCCGATGGCACGCTGGCCGTGCCGCACGCCGGCGACAAGCTGGTCAAGCCTTGCTACGACGTCAAGGGCTTCACCGACAACTTCAGCTGGCTGGACAAGGTGGCCACCTGCATCAATGACCTGGGCTGGGATCTGTACTCTTTCGATCATGAGGATGCGAATGGCCAGTTCGAGTTCGATTTCAACTACGCCGATGTGCTGACGACCTGCGACCGGCTGACCTTCTTTCGCATGATGGCCAAGCACTATGCCGAAGAAGAGGGCCTGCTGGCCACCATGATGCCCAAGCCCTTTGCTGACAAGACAGGCAATGGCGCCCACTTCAACATGTCGCTGTATGACCTCAAGACCGGCAAGAACCTGTTTGCCTGCGACCCCAAGGACGACCCGCGCGGCATTGGCCTGACACCGCTGGGCTACCAGTTCGTGGGTGGCATCCTCAAGCATGGGCGAGCCCTGTGCGCGGTGTTTGCGCCTACCGTCAACAGCTACAAGCGGCTGGTGCGGCGTGGCGCCATGAGCTATTTCTCTTGGGCGCCGGTGTTCAACTCCTATGGCTCGAACAACCGTACCAACTCGGTGCGCATCCCGGCGGGTGGTGGTCGTTGCGAGTCGCGCAATGCCGATGGCGCGGTCAACCCCTACCTGGCTGCAGCGCTGGCCATGGCCGCGGGCCTCGAAGGCATCCGCGAAGGCCTGAACCCGGGTGAGCCCAACGAAGATAACCTGTACGAGTTGAGCGACGCTCAGCGCGCCGAGCGGGGCATCGAGTTCCTGCCGCAGACCTTGCAGGAAGCCGTGGCCGCCTTTGCCGCGGACCCGCTGGTCGAGCGCACGCTGGGCAAGGCCTTGCGCGACGAGTTCATCAAGTACAAGACGCAGGAGTGGGAGGCCTACCACCTGTCCGTCAGCCAATGGGAAACAGCGCGCTACAGCGCCATGTTCTGACACCATGAGCGATTTGCCCGACACCAAAGGCAGCCCTGTCACGCGCATCAGCATCTCGATGCCCGAGGACCTGCTGCAGGAACTGGACGTGATGGTGGCCCGGCGCGGCTTCGAGAGCCGCTCCCAGGCCATCGGCGCGATGATCAACGACCAGTTGCTGGAGCACAAGCGCCAGCTGGGCGAGCAGGTGATGGTGGGGACCATCACCTTGCTGTATGACCGCTCGGTCAAGGGCCTGCAAAAGCAGTTGTCCGACCTGCAGTGCCACCACATCGACGAGGTCATCAGCTCCTTGCACGTGCACCTCATGGACAAGCAGATGCTGGAGGTCGTGCTGGTCCAGGGGCCGGCCACCAAGCTGCAGGCCATTGCGGATGCCATGAGCACGCTGCGGGGCGTCATCACGGGCCGGCTGCAGCTCATGGCCGCCACGATCCCGCCGGTTCACCCGCTCACCAGGGGCTAGCCAGGGGCGGTGGCAATGCCTCCCTTTACAAACCGGCAATATGGACATGAACGGACACAGGGGACGGACGGGCTGATAATGCGGGGCGCTGGCACCGAAGGGTTCGCTTCGGGCCGCCCCCAATTCGCACAGACCATGATCGCCACACAACAACATCGCCGCTTCGCATCCGCCATCGCCCTGGGGCTCATCAGCCTGAGCTGGGCCCCGTCGAGCTTCGCCGTGGAGATTTCTCCGCCGCCGACCCTGAGCAACAAGGCCTTCTTGCTGATGGAGTTCGACACGGGGCAGGTGCTGGCATCGTCCAACCCGGACCAGCCGCTGCCGCCCGCTTCGCTGACCAAGATGATGACCAGCTACATCGTCGAGCAGTCGTTGAAGTCCGGCCGGCTCAAGCCCACCGACCAGGTCCGCGTGAGCCTGAACGCCTGGTGCCGCGGCTCCAGCACCGAGTCCTGCATGTACCTGCCGCTCAACAGCTCGGCCTCCGTGATGGACATGCTGCGCGGCATCATCGTGCAGTCGGGCAATGACGCCTCCAAGGCCATGGCCGAGCACCTGGGCGGCTCTGAAGACGCCTTCGCCCAGACCATGAACAGCGAAGCCAAGCGCCTGGGCATGGCCCACACGCACTTCGACAATGCCACGGGCCTGCCTGCGCCCACGCACCTGGCCTCCGCACGCGACCTGGCCGTGCTGGCGCGCGCCATCATCCGCGACAGCTCGGACTACTACCCGATCTACGCCGAAAAGGAGTTCAAGTTCAACGGCATCAAGCAGGGCAACCGCAATGCCTTGCTGTACACCGACCCGACCGTGGACGGCCTCAAGACGGGCCACACAGAGGCAGCCGGTTACTGCCTGACGGCCTCGTCCAAGCGCAACGGCATGCGTTTGATCTCGGTCGTGATGGGTGCCAACAGCATGCAGGACCGCGCTGACCAGACCCGTGCGCTGTTCAACTGGGGCTTCAGCTCGTTCGAGAAGGCCAAGGCCGTGGGCGCCAACACGCCGCTGGCTTCGGCGCCCGTGCAGTTCGGCAAGGCCGATGTGGTGCCGGCTGGCGTGCTGGCTGACTGGAGCCTGATGGTGCCGCGTGGCCAGGCCTCGCAGATCAAGACCACGGTGCAGCTCAACCCCGAAGTCAAGGCGCCGGTGGCCCAGGGCACGGTGCTGGGCAAGGTGGTCGCCACCATTGACGGCAAGCCTTACGGTGAGCAGAACCTGGTGGCCTTGCAGCCGGTGGAGCAATCGGGCATCTTCCTGAGGGCCTGGCAGCACATCCGCAAGCTCTTCAAGTAAGCATGCTGGTCCATCCTCAGTTCGACCCGGTGGCCTTGTCCGTCGGGCCCGTGCGCTTTCACTGGTACGGGCTCATGTACCTGCTGGGCTTCGTGCTTTTTCTGGTGCTGGGCCGCAGGCGGGTGAAGCAGGGCCTGGCGCCCATCACGGCGCCGCAGGTGGAGCAGTTCCTGTTCTACGGGGCGATGGGGGTGGTGATCGGTGGGCGGCTGGGTTATGTGCTGTTCTACAAGCCGGCCTTCTATCTTGCCCATCCCATGGACGCGCTGCACCTGGGGCAGGGCGGCATGTCCTTCCATGGTGGTTTTCTGGGTGTGGTCATTGCGGGCTGGCTGTTTGCGCGCCGCCATGGCGTGTCCTACCTGCGCCTGTTCGACTTTGTCGTGCCCTTGGTGCCGCTGGGCCTGGCTGCAGGCCGGATTGGCAATTTCATCAATGGCGAGCTCTGGGGGCGGGTAACCAGCCCGGATGCGCCCTGGGCCATGGTGTTCCCGCATGCGGGCGATAGCTTGCCCCGTCACCCATCGCAGCTGTACGAGTTTGGGCTGGAAGGCCTCGTGCTGTTCACGGTGATGTGGCTGTTCACGCGCAAGCCTCGGCCGGTGGGGCAGGCCACGGCCTTGTTCATGATGGGCTATGGCCTGGCGCGCTTCACGGTGGAGTTCACCCGCGAGCCGGACAATTTCCTGGGCCTGCTGAGCATGGGCTTGAGCATGGGTCAGTGGCTGAGCCTGCCCATGATCCTGATTGGTGCCGTGTTGTGGTGGCGGTTCAGCCACCAGGCTGTTCGTCAGGCCAGTTGATGGCTGGCTGAGGCTTCAGCGGATCTTGCCCAGCAGGGTCTCGATCTCGTCAAACATCTCGCCCATGGCGGCGGAGTCCTTGGTCAGATCGGCACCCAGTCGGGTTTGCAACTGCTGCTCCATGAAGCACACCGTCATGCGCACATAGGTGCTGTCCAGTGCCTTGCGCACGGCAGCCATCTGGGTGGCAATCGGCAAGCAGCCTTCACCCTCTTCGATCATGCGCTGGATGCCACGCAACTGGCCTTCCGCGCGCTTGAGGCGGTTGAGGATGTCGGTGCGGCTTTTGTCGTTGTCCAGGGCGGCCATAGGGTGCGTGCGTCCAAGAGATAAGGGGCAAGGCTTGATTGTGCCCAATCTTTGCCCCTTTGGTTTGCCCGTGGATCAGTGGTCTTTGATCTTCATGATGCCCATGGCTTTCATCACCAGGCGCTCATAAATGGGCTCCGAGGTTCCCTTCTTCATCTTGCGCATGAAGTACTTCTCGAAGGCGATCTTGGCCAGGTGCACCCAGTAACCTTCGCTGAACCAGCTCACATTACGCGGCGGGATCTGAGGCAGCGCCACAAAGGCTGCGCCACGGTCACCAAAGTCTGCCAGGCACACCGCATTCCAGGTGGCGTGTTCATGCGGTTGCACGCCATCCAGCAGCGCGCGGATGTTGTGCGCGGTGGCCGTCACCATGGACTCGATCATGTAGCCCGTCTTGGGAATACCGGTCGGGATGGGCGTGGGTTCCGGCGGTGTGATGGCCACGCACACGCCCACCGCGAAGATATTGGGGTAGCGCGGGTTGCGCTGACGTTCGTCGATCAGCACAAAGCCCCTTGGGTTGACCAGGCCTTCGATGCCGAAGATCGCATCCACCCCCTTGAAAGCGGGCAGCATCATCGAGTACTTGAAGGGCAGGGTGTGCTCCTTCTTGGGCTTGCCATCCTCATCGTGCTCGGTCACGTGCATGAGGCCGGCTTCGACCTTGGTGACCTTGGCATTGCAGATCCAGCGCACCGACTTGTCCCGGAAGATGGACTCCATCATGCTTTTGGAGTCACCCACGCCGTTGAGCCCCAGGTGGCCGATATACGGCTCGGAGGTCACGAAGGTCATGGGGACCTTGTCGCGGATCTTGCGGCGACGCAGGTCGGTTTCCATGATCATCGCGTACTCGTACGCGGGCCCGAAGCACGAGGCACCTTGCACGGCGCCCACGACGATGGGGCCAGGGTCGGCCACGAACTGCATCCAGGCTTCCCGGGCGTGCTCGGCATGGTCCACGTGGCACACGGAGTGCGTGTGGCCTTGCGGGCCCAGCCCCTCGATCTCGTCAAACGCGAGCTTGGGGCCAGTGGCAATCACCAGGTAGTCGTAGGGGATCTGGCGGCCATCGATCAGCTCCACCTGGTTTTGTTCCGGGTGGACACGCTTGGCGCCGACGGGGATGAAGTCGACGCCCTTCTTGTCGAGAATCGGCGCGATCGGCAACTCGATCTCATCGCGATCCCGCCAGTCCACGGCCACCCAAGGGTTGGAGGGCACGAAGTGGAAGGTGGGGGTGTTGGAGATGACAGTGATCTTGTCATCCGGCCGCGCGTTCTCCTTCATCTCGAAGGCCATGGGCAGGCCACCAATGCCGGCGCCCAGAATCACGATGTTTGCCATGTCGATCTCCTTACCTATACGGGTATGGGTATATTGAGATGATCAACCTTTGCGCCTGCTGAGGGTACAGGGTTTGCACTGACGGCTGCCGATTTTCAGCGAATCTTGCCCAGCAAAGCCTCGATTTCCTTAAGCACGGTGCTCGTATCGGAGGGCGCATCGGGCCGGCCCTGCATCTGCTCTTGCATGAAACACATGGTCATGCGCACATAAGTGCTGTCCAGTGCCTTGCGCACCGCGGCCATCTGCGTGGCGATGTCTGCGCAAGGGTCGCCCACCTCCAGCATGCGCTGGATGCCGCGCAACTGGCCTTCTGCCCGTCGCAGGCGGTTGCGTATGTCCGTGCGGCTTTTTTCGCTGATGAGCGCGGCCTGATCGCAGCGCGGCGCCGGTGTGTCCTGGCTGGGGCTGCGGGGCTTCATATCAGGCTCGCTACGGTGTTTACACGGCGCAGCTTGCGCCGTCCTTGAAGCCCAGCTTGCGCAAGATGATGGCCATGGGGCAGAAATTGGTGAAGCCGAACTGGAAGAGGTTGGCTCCCACAAAGGCCGTGAAGGCCAGGGCCCACTTGGACACAAACAAGGGGCTGCCCTCCACGCCCAGGGCGAGCGAGAGCATGATGAACAACCCGGCAACGATGCGGATCATGCGTTCAACGGTCATGGTGGTTTCCTTTCGAATCAAGAGTGCGCCGCCATCCATCAGGCGGCTTCATGCTGACGCCGGTAGGCGGCGTAGTACAGCACCGGGATGACCACCAGCGTGAGCAGGGTGGACACCAGAATGCCGAAGATCAGGGACACGGCCAGGCCGTTGAAGATGGGGTCGTCCAGGATGAAGAAGGCGCCCACCATGGCGGCGATGCCGGTCAGGGCGATGGGCTGGGCCCGAACGGCGGCTGACTGCACCACGGCCTGCTTGAAGGCCATGCCGCGCGCCACCTGCAGCTCGATGAAGTCCACCAGCAGGATGGAGTTGCGCACGATGATGCCGGCCAGCGCGATCATGCCGATCATGGACGTGGCCGTGAACTGCGCGTGCAGCAGCGCGTGGCCGGGCATGACGCCGATGATGGTCAGCGGGATGGGCGCCATGATGATCAGCGGGGTCCGGTAGGACTTGAACTGGGCGACCACCAGCAGGTAGATCAGGATGAGGCCCACGCCATAAGCGGCGCCCATGTCGCGGAAGGTCTCGTAGGTGATCTGCCATTCGCCGTCCCACTTCAGCGCGTAGGCGCGGTATGGGTCTGAAGGCTGCTTGATCCAGTACTCCTGGATGCCCCCGGTGCCGGGCAGGGCGGCTTCACCCAACTTGCTGCGGATGGCAAACAGGCCATAGAGCGGGGAGTCCAGCTGGCCAGCCATGTCGCCAAACACATAGCTCACTGGCAAGAGGTCCTTGCTGAACAGGGGCTTGTCGATCACGCCGCGCTCGATGCGCACGAGCTCTGACAGCGGCACCAACTGGCCATTGGCGGCACGCAGCGGCAGGGCCAGCAGCTTGTCCAGCCCGATCTGGGATTCACGCGGCAACTGGATGCGCACGGGGATGGGCATCTTGGCCTGTCCGTCGTGCAGATAGGCCGGATCGGCACCAGACAAGGCAGCCTGCACGGCCTGCGCCACGCTGGCCACGGGGATGCCCAGCGATTCGGCGCGTTGGCGCTGCACGCGCAGGAACACGCGGGCCGCGTCTTCCTTGAGGCTGGTGTCGATGCCGACGATGTCCGGCGTGCCAGCAAAGGCCTTGGCCACGCGTTGGGCCAGTTGCGCACGGCCAGCTTCATCGGGGCCGTAGATCTCGGCCACCAGGGGCGACATGACTGGCGGGCCAGGCGGCACTTCCACCACCTTGACACGGGCACCATGGCGCGCGGCGATCTTCTCCAGGTCGACACGCAGGCGCTGGGCGATCACGTGGCTCTTTTCATGGCGGTGGTGTTTGTCCACCAGGTTGACCTGCAGATCGCCTTGTTCGGCATCGGCACGCAGGTAGTACTGGCGCACCAGGCCATTGAAAGTGATCGGGGAGGCCGTACCGGCATAGCCTTGCAGGTTCAGCACCTCAGGTTGCCTGGCCAGGAAGGCGCCCATGTCCTGCAAGGCGGCTGCCGTGTCTTCCAACGGGGTGCCGGCGGGCATTTCCACCACCACCTGGAATTCGCTCTTGTTGTCAAAGGGCAGCATCTTGAGCACCACGCCCAGGCCCGATGAGGGGATGGTGGCCAGGCCGATGGACAGCATCAGCGCTGCCACGATGCCCAGGCCCATGGCCCAGCGGCGGCCGCGGTACACCAGCAAAGGCATCAGCACACGGTCGAACAGGCCTTGCAGTCTGCCGGCCAGCCCGGTGGGCGTGGCGGCCGAGTGCCCGCCATCGCTTTCGCCATGGGCTGCAGCGTGCGGCTTCATCAGCTTGAGCGCCAGCCAGGGTGTGACGGTGAAGGCAATGCCCAGCGACAGCGCCATGCCCAGGCTGGAGTTGATGGGGATGGGGCTCATGTAGGGGCCCATCAGGCCGCTCACGAAGGCCATGGGCAGCAGGGCGGCGATCACGGTCAAGGTGGCCAGGATGGTGGGGCCGCCCACTTCATCCACAGCCGCCGGGATGATCTCGCGCAACGGCTTGCCGGGCTCCAGCTGTTGATGGCGGTGGATGTTCTCCACCACCACGATGGCGTCGTCCACCAGGATGCCGATGGAGAAGATCAACGCAAACAAGGACACGCGGTTGAGCGTGAAGCCCCAGGCCCAGGAGGCGAACAGGGTGGCCGTCAGCGTCAGGATCACGGCGGCGCCCACGATCACGGCCTCGCGGCGGCCCAGCGCCAGGCCCACGAGCAGGATCACGGAGCCGGTGGCGAAGGCCAGCTTCTGGATCAGCTTGTTGGCTTTCTCCGCAGCGGTTTCACCGTAGTCACGCGTGATGCTCATTTCCACATCGGCGGGCAGCACGGTGTTGCGCAACTCGTCCAGGCGCTGGCGCACGGCGTGGGCCACGTCCACGGCGTTCTGGCCGGGCTTCTTGGTCACCGTCAGCGTGACGGCGGGGAAGCTGTGGCCGGCAACCGCAACCGTGCTGGCGCCAGCGCCCGGCGTGAACCACACATGGCGAGACGCTTGCTGCGCGCCCCATTCGACACGGGCCACCTCGCGCAGGTACACCGGCTTGCCCTGACTGACGCCGACCACCAGGTTGCCCACATCGTCGGCAGAGCGCAAGAACTCGCCTGTCTCGATGCTGAGCATCTGCGAGCGGCCATCGGCCTGGGGATGGAGCACGGTGCCTGAGGGCAGGCTCTGGTTGGCCGCAGTCAAGGCCTGTTGCAGGCCGCCGATGTCCACGCCGCGCTCTCGCAGCCGGCTGGGGTCGAGCGTCACCATCACGGCCTGGCCGGGGCCGCCGATTGTTTGCACTTCGCGGGTGCCGGGCACACGTTTGATCTCGGCTTCCAGGCTGCGGGCGACACGTTCCAGCGCCAGTGCAGCCTGCGCATCCTTGCTCCACAAGGTCACCGCCAGCACGGGCACATCGTCGATGCCTTTGGGCTTGACGATGGGGGGCAGGGCGCCCAGGTTGCGCGGCAGCCAGTCCTGGTTGGCATTGAGCACGTCGTACAGGCGCACCAGGGCATCGGTGCGGGGCACGCCGACCTTGAACTGCACCGTGAGCACGGCCATGCCGGGGCGCGAGACCGAGTAGGTGTGCTCGATGTCGGCAATCTGGCCCAGCACCTGTTCGGCCGGGCGCGCGATCATGTTCTGCACGTCCGTGCTGGAGGCGCCAGGGAAGGGCACCAACACATTGGCCATGGTCACGTTGATCTGGGGCTCTTCCTCGCGCGGGGTGACCAGCACGGCGAACAGGCCCAGCAGCATGGCCACCAGAGCGAGCAAGGGCGTGAGGGCATTGTCCTGAAAGGCGCGCGCCAGGCGCCCGGAGAGGCCCAGGGGTGACGGGGTGCTCATGGCTTGACTTGGGCGGGGTTGACGGGGCTGGCATGGAGCAGGCCCGCCTTGATGGCGTTGTCGGCAATGGTGTCGCCGGCGCGCAGGCCGCTGAGCACCGTCACGGTGGTGGCCTGGGCGCTCATGGGTGCGATGCGCACAGCCTGCAGCATGAACTGGCCTTCGCGCACCACGTACACGCCGGTCAACTCACCGCGTTGGACCACAGCCTGGGCAGGCACCGTCAGGCCGGCCTCAGCCGCACCGTTGGACGAGGGGGCCGCCATGCCACTGAACCTGACGCGCACCGTCTGGCCGGGCAGGGTGGCCGTGGCGGGCAGGTCGAGCCGCCATTCCACCGTCTGGGAAACCGGGTCGGCACCAGGCAAGGTGACCACGCGGGTGGCGCGCACCCAATGCGGTGTGGCCTGGGCGCTGTTGGCGGGCAGGAACACTTCTGCGGCCTGGGCTGTTCGCACGCGATCGGCCTGCGACGCGGGCACCTGCACCACGGCGCGCATGGCCTGGGGCGAATACATGGTCAGCACGGGGCGCCCCGGCGCGGCCAGGTCACCCACGTCTGCCTGGGTGGACAGCACCTTGCCGTCAAACGGTGCGCTCAAGGTCGTGAAGCCTTTGGCCAGCGCTGCCTGGGCCTGGCCAGCCTTGGCGGCGTTCACGCCGGCCTGGGCGGCACGCCATTGCGCCTGCGCGCTGTCCAGGGCGGCAGCACTGATGAAGCCTTGCGCCTTGAGCGCCTGGCTGCGCTCCCACTGCTGGCGGGCGTTGGTCAGTTGCGCATCGGCCTGGGCCACATCGGCCTGGCTGCGGGTCAGGGCCGCCTGGGTGTCCCGGTCATCGATGCGAGCCAGCGCCTGGCCGGCCTTGACGCTGTCGCCGGCCTTGACCAGCAAGGCGGTGATGTTGCCCGGAACTTGCGCGGCCACGGTGCTCTGGCGCACCGCCTGGATCACGCCATCCCACTCCATGGTCGCGGCCTGGGACTGCGCCTGGACCTTGATGGTGGGGACCATGAGCTTGCCGCCCTCGCTGTGGGCAGGCATGGACGCAGCCGCCAGCGTGGCGCCGAGCAGCATGGCGATGGCATGGTGTCTGGCCATGAACGTTCTCCTCATTCCGATACGGTGGGGAGTATACATATACCCTGCAGGGTATGCAAGCGAGGCGCTCGAAACCCGCTGCGCTCCGGCCTGGCCGGCCCAGGTTCAGCCAGGGATCAACACACTCGACGACGGCTTGGCCGGGTCGTAGTAAACCTTGACCTTCTGCCCGGGCTTGAACGGCGCAATCTCGGTGAGCGCCTGCTGCTCGTCAAAATGGTTCAAACCAAAGGCCCGCAGGCGGTCACCCGTATAGGTGATGCCCTTGACCGTGTAGCGGTAACGCACCTCGGTGAACCAGTGGTGGGTGGGCGTGCCGCGCTGGTCGCCGGTTTCGTTGTGCTGCCTGGCGCGGGCCTCCAGCATCTCGCCCTCGACAGACGGCCAGTTGGGGCTGCCCTCCTTGATCTGCCAGGCGCGCCAGGCTGCCAGGCCCAGGATGGCCACGAAGGCGATGATCAGGTACTTTCCCAGGTCGTCAGGCATGGCTTGCTTCGGTCGGTGTGTGTGGCGTGTGGTGCCGGGGTTGCAAATAGATGATGCGCCATCGTGGTCGGTGCCGATTTGCGCGAAGATCAGGGCTGTCCCAGCTTTACCCGCTTCTTTTCGTTTATGCCTCAATCTGCCCCTTCGCACAGCCCTTTTTACGCCCACCTGTCGCGTCTGCGCTTCATCAAGCGCTGGGGTTTGATGCGCAACGCGGTCGAGGAGGATGTGGCCCAGCACAGCTGGGAAGTCGCCATCCTGGCGCATGTGCTGGCGGTCATCGCCCGCGATGTGCTGGGCAAGCCGGTGGACCCCAATTCGGTGGCCACCCGCGCCTTGTTCCACGACGCCACGGAAGCCATCACTGGCGACCTGCCCACGCCCGTCAAGTACTCGCCCGCCATGCGCCATGCCACGGCCAACCTCGAAGGCGAGGTCTGCGAGGAAATGCTGCGCCTGTTGCCCGAGTCGGTGCGCCCCGCCTTGCGCTCGGCCATGGACCACCACGAATGGCCGGACGACGAGGCCCGCCTGATCAAGTCGGCCGATCGCCTGGCCGCCTGGCTCAAGTGCCGCGCCGAGCTGCGTTATGGCAACACGGAATTCGCGCAGGCGGCCACCCAGGTGCGCAGCAAGATCGACGAGCACATGACGCCCGAGGTGGCGTACTTCCTGGAGACCTTCGGCTCGGCCTACGAGCTGACGCTGGACTCCTTGATGCAAGGGGAGTGAGCCCTTGGCATTCGATAGACCAAGCTGGCGGGATGTTCTGGCTGGCTTGTCGGTAGCCGGGCTGCTGCTGCCCGAGGCTGTGGCCTATGCCGGCATTGGCAACATGCCGCCTCAAGCGGGCGTGCTGGCCCTGTTTGCCGGCTTGCTGAGCTATGCCTTGCTGGGCACCAGCCGGTTTGCCATTGTGTCGGCCACCTCGTCCTCGGCGGCGGTGCTGCTGGCGGCCACCGGGTCGCTGGCAGACGGGAACATGGTCTTGCGCATGGAGCTGGCTGCGGGTCTGGTCATGTTGACTGGCTTGCTGTTCCTGCTGGGGGCCAGTGCCAAGCTGGGGGCGGTGTCGGCCTTCATTTCCAAGCCCGTCCTGCGTGGGTTCGCCTTCGGTCTGGCGGTGATCATCATCGTCAAGCAACTGCCGCGTTTTCTGGGCATCAGTGTGGCTGGCCACGATGCGCAGTCTGTGCTGCAAGGCGTCGTGGTGCACACGGCGCAATGGCATTTGCCCAGCCTGACGCTGGGCGTGCTGACCCTGTTGGCGCTTTGGGTTTTTGCGCGCCCCGGGCGGCGCTGGCCGGGGGCCTTGCTGGTGATGGCTGCGGGCATGGCGGCGCAGCACCACTTGCGTCTGGGGGAGATGGGCATTGCCCGCGTGGGGGTGATCGAGTTGCACCTCAATCAACCGGCCCTGCCTGCGCTGGCCCGAGAGCAATGGCTGCGTCTGGGGGAGCTGGCCGTGGCCATGGTGCTGATCCTGTACGCGGAGTCCTACGGCGCGATCCGCGCGCTTGCGCTCAAGCATGGTGACGAGGTCAAACCCAACCGCGATCTGCTGGCGCTGGGTGTGGCCAATGTGCTGAGCAGCATGGTGCATGGCATGCCGGTCGGGGCGGGGTACTCGGCCAGCGTGGCCAACGAATCAGCCGGAGCACAAACCCGCTGGGCGGGGCTCGTGGCCCTGGCCGTGCTGCTGGTGGTGGCGTTCAGCCTGCTGCCGCTGGTGGCCTATATCCCTGAGCCCGTGCTGGGTGCCATCGTGATCCACGCGGTGAGCCACATGCTCAACCCGCAGGTGTTCAAACCGTATTTTGTCTGGCAGCGTGACCGGCTGGTTTCCTTGCTGGCGGTGGCCGCCGTGCTGTGGCTGGGCGTGCTCGATGGCCTGTTGGTGTCGATTGGCATCAGCCTGTTCATGACCTTGCGCGGGCTGGCCCAGGCGCGCCTGGCCGTGCTGGGGCGGCTGGACGAGGGGCATGACTTCATCGACCTGAAGCTGTCGCCCATGGCCGTTCCCGAAGAGGGGATGCTGATCGTGCGGCCCGAGGCGCCCTTGTTTTTTGCCAATGTGGAAAGCCTGCTGGCGCAGGTCCGGGATGAAATGGCGCACCACCCCTCGGCCCACAGCCTGATCCTGAGCCTGGAGGAGTCCCCCGACCTGGACGGCAGCTGTGTCGAGGCCTTGCGTGATCTGAATGCCTCGCTGCAGCAGTCAGGGCGAAGCCTGATGCTGGCGCGCCTGAAGAACCCGGCCTACATCGTCTTGCAGCGCGCCGCTTTGCCCAAAGTGGCGCTGACGGTGCTGAGCATCGACGACGCCGTCAAGCTGGTGAGGGGCGCCCGGGGCAAATAGGCCAGAGCAGGGCAAAGACCAGCCTGGCTCCAACATGGTGCGAGTTTTGCTTGCCTCTTGCGTTCACACAAAACATGACGCTGAGGTTGATGCATGACTTCTTTTATCCGTGCCGCCGAAATCTGGCTGCCCGCTTCTGATCACAGTTTGCTCGAATTTGGTGCGGGCGCTTTTGGCAAGGCGCTGAGCTTTGCCACGGTGAGCCGTGCCATGTGTTTTGGCCGTGCCGAAGGCTTGCCCGGCGAGGCCTGGGACCTGGGCCATCCGGTGCTGCTCAAGCAGTTCGAGGGCTCTCATTTCCGGCGTACCAGTGCGGCCAAGGCCGCCGGCCTGACCTGTGCGGTGGCCATCCCCTTCTTCGTCGGGGGCAAATTGACGGCCGTGGTAACCCTGTTCGGGGGCGACGACCCAGCCAGCAAGGGGGCCATGGAGTTGTGGCGCAACGACACCCGCATCAGCTCGGACATGAGCTTGCTGGATGGCTACTACGGTGGCCTGCCACCCGAGTTCGAGCGCCTCTCGCGCGATGCCTTTTTGCCACGTGGAACGGGTGCACCTGGCATGGCCTGGCAACGCGACGAAGCCGTGATCATGGGCCAGGCTGATACCAACGCGCGCTTCCTGCGCGGTGACGCGGCCACGGACGCCGGCATCTGCCGCGCCATGGCGATGCCCTGCTGCGCCACCAACCATGCCAGCTATGTGCTGATGCTGCTGTCGGGCCGCGAGACCCCGATCGCCAGGCGCATGGAGCGCTGGGTGCTGGACCGTGCGGGCGCTCAACTGGTGCTGGCAGCCGGCCATTGCGAAGTCGCTGGTGATCTGGCGCAATCCGGCGACGTCATCAAGCTGCTGGATGCGGACCCCCTGTTGACCAAGGCCATCGGTTGCGGGGTGCCTGCCTTGACGGACGCGAGCAAGCGCCTGCCCGGCAGCGAGGCCTGCCTGTGGCTGCCCGTGCTGGTAGAGGACAAGGTGACCGAACTGGTGGCGCTGTACCTCTGACGGGGGTAAATTCCGGTAAAGCAGGCCCGCCCCTGTCGGCTAGGGGGGCGTGGCCAGCGTTGAATGTGCATCTTCATAACCGGAAGACCATCATGAAAAAACTGCTTCTTGCTTTGGCAACCCTGGCCGCTGCGCCTGCTTTTGCCCAGACCTCGGTCGGGGTGTCCATCGGCATCAACCAACCGGGCATGTATGGCCGCATCGACATCGGCAACTACCCACAGCCTGTGCTGGTGTACCCGCAGCCCGTGATCATTCAGCCCTCTCCGGTAGCGGTCTATCAGCGCCCGATCTACCTGTATGTGCCGCCCGCCCATCAGCAGGACTGGCGCCGCTATTGCAGCCGCTACAGCGCCTGCGGGCAACCGGTGTACTTCGTGCGTGAAGACTGGGTGCGGGATCGCTGGGAGCGCGAGCATGACCGTGACCATGACAACCGTGATTGGGGCCGCGATCACCCCAAGCGCGGGCATGCCTACGGTCACGACCGTGACCACAAGGACAAAGACAAGGGCCGCGACAAATCGCACCGCGATCACGGCCGAGATTGATCGCGTGCAGCGTTTGGCCCCGGCGTGAAACCATAATCAAGGCTTCACGCTGAGGAGACAAGCTGATGTTGCGTCCAGTGCAAGGCCGGGGAGCCGATGACGACGGGGTCGTTGAAACCGTGCCTTTTCAAGGCCTGATCCGCTTTGAGCGGCAGGCACCTGTGAGGCAGGTGTCGTACTACATCTGCGGTGAGCTGATCGAGCCACAGTACTACACCGAGCTGTACTACACCCTGCGCACGGCCACCGACACCGATCTGATCTACATCCACCTGAACTCGCCCGGCGGCGACTTCAACACCGGCTTGCAGATCATCAATAACATCGCCGCGTCAGAGGCCAAGGTGGTGACCGTGCTGGAGGCGCGGGCCTACTCCATGGCCGCGATGATCTTCCTCAGCGGTGATGAACTGTATGTCCACGACAACTGCCAGTTGATGCTGCACACCTACTCGGGCATTTTCTCGGGCAAGGGCAATGAGCAGCAGGCCGAAGTGGCTGCCGTGGGCAAGTGGTTCGAGAAGGTGATGCGCCGCATCTGCGCGCGCTTCCTGTCCGATGAGGAGCTGGACAACATCATCAAGGGCTCGGACTTCTGGATGGACTCCGACGAGATCCGCCGCCGCCTGGCCAAGGACGCACGCCCTGCAGGCAAGCGAAGCACGGCCCGGAAAACCCCGGCCAGAAAGAGGGCCACGGGCGCCAGCCGGTGAACTGCGCGCGCTGGGCAGCAGCCGGGTCACACTTCGGTTATCGTTGACCCATGCAGCCCATCATCACCGTTCGCAATTTGTCCAAGGCCTACGCCTCGGGCTTCAAGGCGCTCAAGCACGTCAACCTGGACATCCAGCGGGGCGAGATCCTGGCTTTGCTGGGCCCCAATGGCGCTGGCAAGACCACGCTCATCAGCATCATCTGCGGCATCGTCACGGCCAGTGAAGGCCAGGTGCTGGTGGGCGGGCAGGACATCGGCCAGCACTACCGCCACACGCGCAGCCTCATCGGCCTGGTGCCGCAGGAGCTGACCACCGACGCCTTTGAAACGGTGTGGGACACGGTGAGCTTCAGCCGCGGCCTGTTCGGCAAGTCGGCCAACCCTGCCTGGATCGAGAAAGTCCTCAAAGACCTGTCCTTGTGGGACAAGAAGGACAACAAGATCATCACCTTGTCGGGTGGCATGAAGCGGCGCCTGCTGATTGCCAAGGCCTTGTCGCACGAACCCCAGATCCTCTTTCTGGACGAACCGACGGCAGGCGTGGACGTGAACCTGCGTCGGGACATGTGGCAGCTCGTGCGCCAGTTGCAGCAAGCCGGCGTGACCATCATCCTGACCACGCACTATATCGAAGAGGCGCAGGAGATGGCCGACCGCATCGGCGTGATCAACAAGGGCGAGATCATCCTGGTTGAAGAGAAGAACGAGCTGATGCGCAAGCTGGGCAAGAAGCAGTTGACGCTGCATCTGACGCAGCCGCTGGCACAGATGCCCGCAGGCTTGTCTGCCTATGCCTTGTCCTTGTCTGCAGATGGCGAGGAGCTGGTGTGCACCTATGACGCACAGGACGACAGCGTGGACGTGCCCACCTTGCTCAATGCCCTGATCGATGCCGGCATCCGTTTCAAGGACATCCAGACCACCCAAAGCTCGCTGGAAGACATCTTCGTCAATCTGGTGAAGGACGCCACATGAACATCCACGCCATTCGCGCGATCTACCGTTTCGAGATGGCCCGCACCCGGCGTACCCTGATGCAAAGCATCATCTCGCCGGTCATCTCCACCTCGCTGTATTTCGTGGTGTTCGGGGCGGCCATCGGCTCGCGCGTCCAGCAGGTGGACGGCATCAGCTATGGCGCCTTCATCGTGCCCGGCCTGATCATGCTGTCGCTGCTCACGCAGAGCATCTCCAACGCCTCGTTCGGGATCTACTTCCCGAAGTTCACCGGCACGATCTACGAGCTGTTGTCCGCGCCCGTTTCCTCGTTCGAGGTGGTGCTCAGTTATGTGGGGGCGGCGGCCAGCAAGTCCATCATCCTGGGTCTGATCATCCTGGCCACGGCCGGCTTGTTCGTGCCCTTGCATGTCGAGCACCCATTGTGGATGCTGCTGTTTCTGGTGCTGACGGCGGTCACCTTCAGCCTGGTGGGCTTCATCATCGGCTTGTGGGCTGACAGCTTCGAGCAACTGCAGGTGGTGCCGCTCTTGATCATCACACCGCTGACCTTCCTGGGCGGCAGCTTCTACTCGATCAAGATGCTGCCGCCGGTGTGGCAGACCGTGTCCCTGTTCAACCCGGTGGTGTACCTGGTCAGCGGGTTCCGCTGGTGCTTTCATGGTCAGGCCGATGTCGGCGTGGGCGTGAGCCTGGCCATGACCCTGGGCTTCACGGCCGCCTCGCTGGTGATCGTGGCCTGGATATTCAAGACGGGCTACAAGCTCAAGCGCTGATGCCATCTTGAGGCAACCGTTTGAGTCAATCGCCGGGCGCCAGGCACAGCAGCAGGCGCATGGTCACGCCCGTGGGGCCGTTGTGCTGCAACTGGACTTCACCGTCGTGGAGTTCCATCACCCGGCGCACGATGTACAGACCCAGGTGATGGCCCGCAGCCAGTGAGGCCGTTTCGGGCCTGGTGGTGCGTTCAAACAGCGTGGGCACGAGCGCCGACGCAATACCCGGTCCTTGATCGGAGACATCCAGCACCAGGGCCAGTGGGTCGTCGCTGTCACTCAGGCGCAGCGTGACCGGGGTGTCCGGCGGGCTGAACTTCAAGGCGTTGGACAGCAGGTTGCGCAAGGCCAGCCTCATCAGGCTCATGTCCATGGCCGCGGTGCGCGTGGCGGTGGCGCGTTCAACCCGGATGCGCCGCCGTTGGTCTTCGGCGAAGTCGGCGATGCTGACCTCGATGAGGGTGTCGATGTCCGCATCCATGCACTCTGCTTTGGAGGGGCGCGCCAGCAGGGTCGCCACGGCCAGGGTGTTGTCGATGCTGGCCAGCACCTGTCCCATGACGGTTCGGGCACGTGACAGGCGCTGGGATGCGGCCGATTCACGGATATCGGTCAGCACGCGGGCGGCGCTTTGCAGTGCGGCCGACGCGTTGTTCAAGGGCTGCCGCACCTCATGGGCCAGCACATTGAGCATGTCATTGCGCTCGGCGAGCAATGCCCTGGTTTCGTGCGCATGGTGTTCGATCTCGTTGCGCAGTTGCTGCTCGCGCTGCAACTCGTCCTTGCGCGCGCGGTGTTCGGTCACATCCTGGATGGCGCCGATCAGGCGCGCGATGCCATCCTGATCGTGCTCGGGCTCGCCGCAGGTGCGCACCCAGATGGCGCGGCCCGTGGCCGTGCGCAGGGGCAACTCCAGATCCCATGAGGAGCCGTCCTCTATGGCACGTTCCACGGCCTGACGGATGAGGGGTTGGGCATCGGGCGCGTAAAAGCCGACGGCGTTGTCCAGCGTAGGCTGCCAGGCTGCATCTACTTCATGAATGCGCCTGGTCTGGTCCGACCAGATCAGCTCGCCCGAGCGCATGTCCAGCTCCCAGCCACCCACGCCTGCGGCGCGCCCGGTTCGGTCCAGAAAGGCCTCGCTGGCGCGCAGGCGCTCTTCCGCCTTGGTCAACTGGTCAAAAGCCATCTGCTTGCCCAGCGCAGCCCCGAGCACGTCGGCCATCAAGCGCAAGGTCTGCTCGTCGTTACGGTCAAAAGCGGCGGCCTGACTGGACATCACCTTGAGCACGCCAATGGCCTGGCCGCTCTGGAGCAGAGGGGTGCAAACCATGGACCTGACGCCCACCCGGCGGCAGGCGGCCAGGTCCACCCTCGGGTCGGTCTCGGCATCGCTGCAGATGAGCACCTCGGTGCGCCTGACGCACAAGCCGGACAGGCTGGAGGCTTGGGCAAGCCGCATGCCCACATACGGCGCCATGCAGCCGCTGGCGGCGCGGTAGACCATGTCGTCGCCATCCACCAGCTCGACCACGGCACCCATGGCATGGGTCAACTCCTGCAGGTTGTCCACGACGAGCTGCATGAACCTGTCCAGGTCAAAAACGGCCTGAACAATCAGCGATTGCATCTGGATGATGCGTTCCAGTCGAACTGGTTGAAGCGCCAGATGAGGCATGTCGTCTCCCCTTGAGATCGACCCTGTACGGCTTTGGTCTTGTCTTCATTGTGGGCCAGGATGCATGCGCCTTGCCACCGTGTGGCTACAACGCACTCAGGGCCTATTTGACAAGACCTGCTGGAGCTGGACCAAAGTGTGGTTGCAGTCTTGTTCGATCTTGGCGCTCAGGATGGCGTCGGCGCGTGTCAGCCCCTGGTTGATGGCGACGACGGGCTTACCCAGGCGGTGCGCCAGCTCGGCAAAGCGGTAGCCGGAATACACCGTCAATGATGAGCCCACCACCAACAGACCTCGCGTTTGCTCGATGGCATGGGCGGCACGTGCCACTCGCTCCCTGGGCACGTTGTCCCCGAAAAAGACCACATCGGGTTTGAGCGTGCCGCCACAAGACGGGCAATCGGGCACGCAGAAATGAGCGTAGCAGGCGTCTTCGAGCTGCGCGTCGCCATCGGGGGCTGATTGGGCACTTTCTGCCACAACGGGGTCGAAGTCACGGTTGCCCTGCACCAGCCATTGCTGAACCAGTGCGCGCGCAAAAATCTGCTGGCAGGCCATGCAGCGAACCCGGCCGATGCCGCCATGCAGCTCGATCATTTCTTCGCAGCCAGCCTTCTGATGCAGGCCGTCCACGTTCTGCGTGATGACGGTGGCCAGCGCGCCTGCACGCCACAGCGCGGTCAGGGCGGTATGCCCGGCACCGGGCGAGGCCTGCGCCACCACCGGCCAGCCCACAAAGCTGCGCGCCCAGTAACGGCGCCTGACGGTTTCGGACTTCAGGAAGTCCTGATGCTGGATGGGCTTGCGGTGTTGCCACTGCCCGTGGCGGTCGCGGTAAGCGGGGATGCCGCTGGCGGTGCTCAGGCCCGCGCCCGTGATCACCGCAAAAGGCCCCCGCTCAAGCAAAACAGCCAGCCGATCGATGTCGTGGCTGGCTGCTGCTGGTTCGGTCATGGTGACCGGATCTTAGAACAGCTTTAGGCTGATCCAGTAGGCGACGGCGGCCACGAAGGCCGAGGCGGGGATGGTGAGGATCCAGGCCCAGACGATGTTGCCGGCCACGCCCCAGCGCACCGCGCTGGCACGCTGCACCGAGCCCACCCCGACGATGGCGCCGGTGATGGTGTGGGTGGTGGACACGGGCACGCCCATGGCGGTGGCGATGAACAGCGTCAATGCCCCCCCGGTTTCTGCGCAGAAGCCGCCAACGGGCTTGAGCTTGGTGATCTTCTGGCCCATGGTCTTGACGATGCGCCAGCCACCGAACATGGTGCCCGCACCAATGGCCAGGTAGCAGCAGACGATGGTCCAGGTCGGGGGCGACGTGTCCGCGGCGGAGGCATAGCCCGTCGAGATCAGCAGCATCCAGATGATGCCGATGGTCTTTTGTGCGTCGTTGCCGCCATGACCCAGGCTGTAGGCACCGGCCGACACCAGTTGCAGGCGGCGGAACCAGCGGTCAATGCGCGAAGGCGATACGCGCCGGCAAGCCCATGCCACGAGCACCATCATCATCGAACCGAAAAGGTAGCCTAGCAACGGCGAGACGAAGATGAAGGTCACCGTGCGCATGATGCCCGCACCGATCAGGGCCCCGGCGCCCGCCTTGGCCATCACGGCGCCGACGATGCCGCCGATCAGCGCGTGCGACGAGCTGCTGGGGATGCCGTAAAGCCAGGTGATCACGTTCCAGGTGATGGCGCCACTGAGTGCGCCGAACACCACGTAGACGTCCACCACACCTTTGTCGGCGATGCCTTTGCCCACGGTGGCCGCCACACTGAGGTGGAAGATGAAGATGGCCACGAAGTTGAAGAACGCGGCAAACACCACGGCCTGGGTGGGGCGCAGCACACCGGTCGAGACGACGGTGGCAATCGAATTGGCAGCATCGTGGAAGCCGTTCATGAAATCGAACAGCAGTGCCAGCACCACCAGCGCGACGATGACCCACAGGGCCACGTGCATGGTTGTCATGTCAGCCTCTCGGGATCAGGAGTTCTCGAGGATCACGCCCTCGATCAGCTTGGCGACGTCTTCGCACTTGTCGGTGACGGTTTCCAGCAACTCGTAGATTGCCTTGAGCTTGATCACTTCACGCACATCGGGCTCTTCGCGGAACAGCTTGCTCATGGCGGCACGCATCACGCGGTCGGCGTCGGTTTCGAGCTGGTCGATTTCTTCGCAGGTCTTGAGGGCGGCTTCGGCGGTCTTTGCGCTGCCGATGTCATCCAGCAGAGACACGGCCGACTTCAGGCGCTCGCAGCTCTTGACGCACAGGTCGGTCAGGCGAACGATTTCCTCGGTCATGCTGCGCACGTCGTACAGGGCCATGGTTTCGGCGGCGTCCTGCATGAGGTCGGCCACGTCGTCCATGGTGTTGATCAGCGTGTGGATCTGTTCGCGGTCGATCGGCGTGATGAAGGTCTTGTGCAGCAGGCGGTTGACTTCACGGGTGACGGTGTCAGCGGCGCTTTCGGCGGCGTCCACTTCCTGGTTGTATTTGTCACGCAGGGATGTGTCGTTGTAGTGCTTGACCAGGTTCGCGAAGGCGTGGGCGGCCACGACGATGTGATTGGCGTGCTGGTTGAACAGCTCAAAAAAATTGCCCTCACGGGGCAGCAGCTTTCCAAAGATCATGGGCTTTCTCGCATGTCACAGGCATGACATTCACTTGGTGTAACCTTGGATTTTAACCGGCAGCCCTCACCTGATGGCCTTCCGTGTGGCGCGATGTGTCAAATGGCGAGACTTTTCCTCAAGGCCGGGGCACATTGCTCAGGATGGCACGCAGGACCAGGTACTCGCGCCAGCGCGTGGGCAAGCAATTGAGACATGACCGCAAGCGGGCCTGGCGCCCGACGATGTAGCGTGCCTTGGGGCGCCTGGCAGCCAGGGCCTGATCAGCGGTGGCCAGGACTGCGTCCATGGGCGTGCCGATTTCCTGGCTTGCATAGCGTTTGTAGAAATCCAGCAGCGGGCGGTAGATCGATTGCAACTCGCCGGTGTGTTGCTCGCTCAGGGCGCCGCTGGTGTCCAGCGCCTTGTTCCAGATGGGGGTGTCGATCTTGCCCGGGGCGATGCTGCACACCTTGACGCCGTGAGGGGTCATCTCCAGCCGCAAGGCCGCCGTCATGCCTTCCACCGCGTGTTTGGACGCCACATAGGCGGTCAACCCTGGCGCAGCGAAGACGCCGGAGATCGAGCTGATGTTGACAATGCGGCCTTGTGTCTGACGAAGCAGCGGCAGGCAGGCCCGTGTCACCGCAAACGTGCCCAGGACATTGACGTTCATCAGTTGGGACAACTCAGCCTGCGAGGTCATCTCCAGCGGGCTGCTGAACGCCACGCCAGCGTTGTTGACCAGGACATCCAGCTTGCCATGCGTTTTCGTGGTTACCGCAAGCAAGGCTTGCTCGATGCTGCTGGCCTCAGTGACATCCAGGCGCAAAGGGGTGATGCGGCCTTTCGACCGGGCCCGCAGCACCTCGGCATCCCGGTCCTGGCGCACGCCAGCGAACACCTGATGTCCTTGCCGGGCGAGGTGCAGGGCCAGGGCCAGGCCGATGCCGCTGGAGGCGCCCGTGATCAGGATGGACGAGCCAGCACGCATGTGTGGTCTTTCGTGGTGGTCTGTTGCTGGCCAAAGTAGGCCGCAAAGCGCCGATGGGCTTCGTCCATGCTCACTGGCGAGCTCAGATGCAGGTCGCGTTGGGCGGCGGCAACGTCGAAGTAGTGGTCCTTGGCGCACACGGCGGCCACGGCGCGTGTCAGGCGAGGCTCACCGAGCCAGGGCAGCAGCGTGAAGAGGGCCTCGCAGGCGGCCCCGAGGGTGTAGGCGCCGGCGTAGGGCAAGGCCCGCTCGACCGCTGGCAGGCCGATGGACGTGAGCAGCCCATTGATCCAGTCCCACATGTTCACGGGCTCGGCCTCGTTGACGAAGTAGACACGCCGGCCTGCCTGATCAGGGTCGGCGTCGGCCGCTTGCAGGTGCCACCAGGCGGCGTTTTCGACATAGCTCACGCTGATGCGGTTGCGCCCTGGGCCCACCCGGATCAGCTTGCCTGCCTTGTGGCGCTCGATCAGCGCGGGCAGCAATTGGGTGTCGCGTGGCCCCCAGATGGCATGGGGGCGCAAGGCCGTGGTGACCAGGCCATCCTGGCCATGGGCGGCCAGCACCATCTGCTCGGCCAGCATCTTGGTGTGCTGGTAGGCGCTGATGCGTTTGACAGGGTAGGGCAGGCTTTCGTTGACGCCGCACAGGTCATCGAAGCCGATCACGGCGCTGGGCGAGCTGGTGTAGATCAGCTTGTGGACGCCTTGGGCGCGACAGCCGTCAATGAGGTTGCGCGTGCCCAGCACATTGGTGCGGTGAAAGTCTGCATAGCGGCCCCAGGGGCCTGTCTTGGAGGCGACATGGAACACCCGCTCGATGCCCCGGCAGGCGTGGCGCACGGCATCCCGATCGGCCAGATCAGCCTGGATCAGCCGCACACCTTGCTGGCGCAAGAAGGCGTAGTCGCCCCGGCACAGCACGGCCACTTCATGGCCTTGGGCTTGCAAGGCCTCCACGATGTAGCGGCCGAGAAAGCCAGCGCCGCCGGTTACCAATGTCTTCACGATAGAACGCCCTTGTTGATTTGCACCTGGGCCCATTGCGCGAGGATGGGCCGCTCGATCTTCGAGTTGTGTCGTTTGTCCACGGGGAAGGCGCGCGGGTAGGGCAGCAGATGCTGCACGGGGAAGCCCAGCTCATCCAGGCGTGCCTTGTAGGCGTTGAGCCGGGTGAGGCTGATCTGGCGCTTGTATTCCGGGTAGAACTCGATCACCACAGCCAGCTCCTGGCGGCCCTCTACGGTGACGCCCACCAGTGCAGAACGCCAGACTTCGGTCTCGGCGTTGAGCACTTCTTCAACCGGCACCGAGAAATAGCGTTTGCCCTGCGCGTGCACGATGTGCTTGATGCGGCCACAGAACCACAGCCGGCCCCGCTTGTCGAAGTAGCCCGTGTCGCCGGTGCGGTGCCAGGTTGACTGGTGTGTGTCGTCGCTGTCGTCGGCTTCGATCTTGCTGAGCGCGGTATTGACCGGGTCGTTGTGATAGCGAGGCGACACCAGCGGGCCCCGCACCACGATCTCGCCAACCTTGCCGGCTGGCAGTTCGTCCACGTCCAGCCAGTGCGGCAGCGGCTTGTCATCGATGCGGATGATCTTCACAGTCAGGCCTGGCACCACGCGCCCCACGCAGACGCCATGGCCCACGCTGGAGAGGCGGGCGGTTTCCTGCTCGATCTCTTTGGCGTCGATGGTGCTGATGGGGGTAACCTCGGTGGCGCCATAGGGGGTGTGCATCACACCTTGGGGCATCACGGCACCCAGCCTCTCCACCATCTTGGCCGGAATCGGGGCGCCGCCGCTGAACGCACGCTTGAGGCTGGGCAACTGATGGCCCTTGGCCACGCAATGGCGGCTCAACCGCTCCCAGACGATGGGGGAGGCGAAGCCCGAGGTGATGCCGAAGTCCTCTATGGCCTGGATCAGGTTGCCGGGCTTGCAGCGCCCCGGGTGCAGGGAGCCCATGTCGGGGATGACGCTGGTCTGCCCCAGGCAAGGCGAGATCAAGGTGGCAACGGGGAAGGCGGCCAGTTCGACATCCTGCGCGCCGGGGTTGCTCATCGATTTGAAGTGCGCAATCTGCGCGGCCAGCGTGCCGTGTGTGGCCTCAACCCCCTTGGGCGTGCCGGTGCTGCCACTGGTGAAGAAGATGGCGGCCAGATCGCTGCCCGTGGTGGGCTCCATCTGGCCGATGGGCCCGTGCTGGCGCAGCAGGTCCTTCAGGCGGCGTGTGGCGGGCAGGCGCGATGCGCCCGTGCTGATGAACAGGCTGATACTGCCAAATGCGTCACCCACGAATGGGCGCAGGGCATGCACCAGCGTCAGCGCGATCATGGCGTGGGGCTCGACCTGCCTGATGCAGGCCAGCAGGCGCTTCATGCCCATGGCCGGGTCGATGATGACGGGCACCGCGCCCAGCTTGAACAAGGCAAACACGATGACGGGCAGTGCCATGTCGGGCCGAACCAGCAGCAAGGTCTTGCAGCCGCGCCGGATGCCGACCTGGTGCAGGCCCGCGGCCGTGCGGTCCACCTCATCCAGGAACTGGGCATAGCTGCGCGTCTCGTACAGATACCGGCCCGATGCGCTGCGCCGGCGCGCCTGCGCAAACGCCATGCGGCCCGGCTGATGCTGGGCCTGGGTCTGCATCAACTCATAGAGGTTGAGGTGCGGGGTGTGGGGGCTGCTCACGCGGACACCGTCTGGCTTTGCTGAAAACCGATCACGTGCGGCATGCCAAACACCATGATCTGCAGCAGATGGGGCCACAAGGGCCTGGCTTGTTCGCCGAACTTGCGGGTGAAGTACACGCATTGCGCGGCATGGGCCAGCAGGGACAGGGTCATGACCACGTACAGCCAGATGGGCGGAATGTGCACAAAGGGGTGGACCAGCTCGGCCAGCCCCAGCACCCAGGACAGGCCCACGATGGTCTTGCTGATGGCCACGTTGCGGGGCGCGAACAAAGTATGGGTTTTCATGGGGCAGGGCTCAGGCGTCCACGCGGCGAGCCT
>Ga0265327_10000547_pt1 | contig 64250 bp, 59 predicted proteins | sample 41621metaG_FD_202089 | JGI IMG/M metagenome (GOLD analysis project Ga0265327, IMG submission 202089) | Rhizosphere microbial communities from Carex aquatilis grown in University of Washington, Seatle, WA, United States - 4-16-21 metaG | ecosystem: Host-associated > Plants > Roots > Rhizosphere...
TGGCTCCTTTACGCCGAAAATCCGCTGGCTCTATTACGCCGGAATTTGAGTGGCTCCATTACGCCGAAATTCTACTGGCTCCATTATGCCGGAATCGAATTGGCTCCATAGTGCCGAAAGTTCACAACACTCGACAAAGTCGAGCTGGACTGGATGCTTCGTGAGGATGTTGCTGATGACCACGGCGAGGCCGGTCAATGGAGCTGACTGAATTGCAGGCATAATGTTACCTCACATAATGTAAGCGAGGCGCGGACATGCTTGCTTTGGTAAGCGCCGCCCCCCGCCTGATTTCTTTAAAGGTCTCCCCTAAATAAGAAGACGAACGAAAATCAGGCGAGGTTTGTGCGAGGGGGTTTGATTTCTGCGGAGAGGGTGGTGGTGGTGAGCGTTATTGTGAAATTTTTGATTGTTTCGATCAGTTGGTTGTGCATGCGCACGCTGCCGTTGCCGCAGAATTTGCGCATAAACGGATTAACGAACAGAGATTCAATTAGTTCAGCGCATGCGGGAATCAGAATCAGCACTATCATCAGCGTTTCTTGCGTAACGTGAAGCAAGGCTGCGAACACTAGCACCAAAAATCCAAAACCAACGGTGACGCTAAAAAACAACAAAAGTTTTAGCGGCCCAGTCCCACTACAATCGCGCTCGACCCAACCCAGACTAGGTAGTCTGGTTGAGTTTCTTATGGGTGTGTGGCTCGGCTGGTTCATTTATGTTCTGTTGTTGATAATGATACTGTTGCATTGATGTGTAATGACATTATGCATTAATGCTTTCATAACGCAAGCACTTTTCATTTATAATTTCATTTATTTTCAATAGATTGGCGTAACTATTTAGGGTATGCCGGGTTTAATGTAGTCGTGGCAACGGTTTCCCCAGATAAGGCGAGCATAAAAAAACCACCGCGAAGGGTGGTATTTTTTTGCTGCAGAAGGCACACATCTTACCGACTATTTCTGAATTGTAATTACGCTTATACATAATATATTGGTTAACTGCTGAATAAAGGGGGTGGCTGTAAGATTTAGACAAAGTTTGTCAGTTGAGGAGGATCGCAAGATGGATAGCAGTCCGTTGAATTATTTTTTGCCACATTTGCCACAAATTTGCCACAATGGATAGTAAATTTTGTGGCAATATTGGGAAATATTGAGTAATGCTGAGAAAGGGAAAAAAGGCTTTAAACCCTTGCTGCTGGCGGAGAGGGCGGGATTCGAACCCGCGTTCAGGTATTACCCGAAACACGCTTTCCAGGCGTGCGACTTAAACCACTCATCCACCTCTCCGAAAGGGCGCGCAGGATAAACCAGAACGGCATTTGCTGCAATCTAAAAGTGATTTCTCCATTCACGCAAAGCGGTGAATGCCCCCAGTTCGTTTGCTTCATTCCATCCCCGAACGCGCAATATTTGCAGAATTTCAGGTGCACTGCAGCGCAGAAAGGGGTTGGTGTCTTTTTCCAGTGCAATTGTAGACGGCACGCTTGGTTTACCGGCAGAGCGCTGTGCCTGGGTGTGCTCCCGGCGTTGTGCAAGCAGGATATTGTGCGGTTCGCAGGCCAGCGCAAAGCGAATGTTAGCCTCGGTGTATTCATGGGCGCAATATACTTTTGTTTCGTCCGGCAATCGGGCAAGTCTTTGCAATGAATGGTGCAGTTGTGCAGCCGTGCCTTCAAATAATCGGCCGCAGCCGCAGCCGAACAGGGTGTCGCCGCAAAATAAACTTTCCGCTTCTCCCGGATTCATCCGCCCAAGATAGGCAACATGCCCCAGCGTATGTCCGGGTATATCCAATACTTCAAGACGAATGGCCGGCTTGCTGATTTCTATAAGGGAACCTTCCTGAACCGGGTGGGTAATGCAGGGAATATTTTCATTCGCGGGGCCATACACCGGCACGTTGTATAATTGCGCCAGTTCGCAAATGCCGCCAACGTGATCGTTGTGATGGTGGGTGCACAGGATGGCGGCAAGTCTGCATCGATGTTTGTCCAGCCAGGCGCGCACGGGAGCCGCGTCGCCAGGATCAACGACAACAGCGTGCTGCAGGTCATGGATCGTCCAGATGTAATTGTCTTTGAACGCGGGTATGGGATCAATGTTGATCATGGCTGCATATTTGATTGAAACGGCACGGAATGTCAACTGCTAATACACTGAACGAATGGTTTGCGTCCCCGCAGGGACAATATCTGCTGGCACGCGAGCAGGAATTTTTTGATCATACGGTTGCGGATATTTTTGGTTTTAATGCCGTGCAGTTGGGGTTGTCCGAGTATGAGTTTCTGCGCGCAAGCCGTATGCCGTTAAGAACTGTGGCCGGGAACAAGGCGGGGCTGAAGGCCTGCAAATCTGCGGAAGGGGATAAATCTGCACAGTACGGAAAAGTCAGATTGATAATGGATGAATTGCCATTTGACAGCAGCAGCCTGGACATGGTGGTGATGCCGCATGTACTGGAATTCAACGATAACCCGCACCAGATTTTACGCGAGGTTGAGCGTGTGCTCATGCCGGAAGGTCACGTCATCATTGCGGGCTTTAATCCCCGCAGTTTGTGGGGAGTGCGGCGGGCGTTGGGGTCAAAAGCGGGCTATCCGTGGCGAGGAAATTTTATTTCTCTTCCGCGTATGAAGGACTGGTTGGCGCTGCTTGGATTCGAGGTGGTGGCGGGCCGCTTTGCCTGTTATGCGCCGCCCCTGCTGAATCCGAAATTGATTCAACGTTTGCATTTCATGGAGCCCGCGGGCGACCGCTGGTGGGCGGTATGCGGGGGCGTCTATTTTCTGCAGGCGATCAAGCGCGTGCCGGGCATGCGTCCGATCAAGCCCAGATGGAATGAGGGGCTGGTGGGCAAGTTGTTGCCGGCAACGCCCAAGCTTAACCGGGAAGTGTCCCAAAAATCCAAAACGAAAACACAATGACCATGAGTGAAGAGGCAGTCGAAATTTTTACCGACGGAGCGTGTAAAGGTAATCCCGGTGTTGGTGGCTGGGGAGCGCTGTTGCGGACTATGGGTAAAGAGCGCGAGCTGTGTGGCGGTGAGGCGCTCACCACGAACAACCGTATGGAGCTCTTGGGGGCTATTCGTGCGCTTGAGGCGCTGAAACGGCCCTGCAGGGTTATTCTGCATACCGATTCGAAATACGTTCAGCAGGGCATTACGGCCTGGGTGCATAATTGGAAATTGCGCGGCTGGAAAACGGCCGATAAAAAGCCGGTTAAAAATGAAGATTTGTGGCGTATGCTTGATAGTCTGGCGGGGAAGCACGAGATCCAATGGGTGTGGATCAAGGGGCATGCCGGGCATGATGGAAACGAGAGGGCGGATCAATTGGCCAATCGCGGCGTTGAAGAAATATTGAACGGGCAAAAGCCATGAGACAAATTGTCCTGGATACGGAAACTACCGGGCTGGATCCCAAGCAGGGCCATCGCATCGTCGAAGTGGCTGCCATTGAAATAATCAATCGCAAGGTTTCAGAGCGCAGTTTTCATCGCTATCTCAACCCTGAACGCGAGATTGATGCGGGGGCGGCTGAAGTGCACGGTTTGACGTTGGAACGCTTGCAGAACGAACCCAAGTTTGCGGAAATTGCACCGGCGTTGCTTGAGTTTATCAGCGGTGCCCAGCTTATCATTCACAATGCCCCGTTCGATGTCGGTTTTCTTAATAAAGAGCTGGAGCTGGCCGGGTTGCCGGATCTGGGCCATTATTGCCCGGATGTAATCGATACCCTGAAACAGGCAAAGGAATTGCATCCCGGCAAGAAGAATAACCTGAATGCATTGTGTGATCGTTACCAGATCGATAATTCACACCGAACTTTGCACGGTGCCCTGCTCGACACCGAATTGCTGGGCGAAGTTTATCTGTCCATGACACGCGGGCAGGATAGCCTGCTGGGTGACGGAGGCTTTGAACAGGAAGACCCGGCTGCGTCATCAGGCCGTGACATTCCACGCCCTGCTGTACGGGTAATACTGGCCAGCGAAGAAGAGCTGGTCTTGCATACGCAGCAGATGGCTGATATCGACAAGGCCAGCAAGGGTGCGTGTCTGTGGAAACAGATGGAGTTGCAAAATCAGTGAGTGGAACGGCAGCCGCGTTGAAAGTTGACGTGATTATAGTCGGCGCAGGGGCGGCAGGCATGATGTGCGCGCTGACGGCCGCACAACGCGGTCGCTCGGTGCTGTTGCTCGACCATTCGGGAAAGTTGGCCGAGAAAATTCGTATATCCGGCGGCGGACGCTGCAACTTCACCAATCTCGATGTCAAACCGGAAAATTATCTTTCCCGAAATCCTCATTTCTGCCGCTCTGCGCTGGCACGCTTTACGCCCCGGCATTTCATTGCGCTGATGGACAAACACAAAATTGCTTTTCATGAAAAAGCGCCGGGTCAAATGTTCAGCAACGAAGGTTCGGAAGCCGTAATTGCCATGCTGAAAAGCGAATGTGATGCTGCCGGAGTGCGCTGGTGCATGCCCTGCGAAGTTCAGGAAATTCTTCCCTTATGCACGCAGGAGGGAAGGGGCATTGAAGATAATTTATCAAGCGCTGCATTTCGGGCTGATTTGACTGACGGACCAGATGAGGAGGGCGAGGTTGCCCGTTACCGTGTCTGTACAACAAGCGGACAATTCCAATCGCAGTCAATAGTGATTGCCACCGGCGGGCTATCCATTCCCAAAATGGGTGCGACGCCTTTCGGATACAAGATTGCACAGCAATTTGGCCTTCCGGTCACTAAGCTGAAACCCGGACTCGTACCACTCAGTTTTCATCCGGTTGAATGGGAAGCATACGCGGAATTGGCAGGGGTTTCTATGAACGCTATTGTCAGTGTGGGCAAACAATCGTTTCGCGAGAATATATTGTTTACCCATCGCGGACTGAGCGGTCCGGCTATCCTCCAGATATCTTCGTATTGGGAACACGGACAGGCGCTTTCAATTAATCTGCTGCCCGATCAAAGCAGGGAGGAGTTTTTGGGGCGGCTACGCGGAAGCCGCATGTTGCCAGGCAATTTTCTGGCCCAGTATCTGCCCAGGCGTTTTGCCGATGTGTGGTGCGGACATTTCTGCGGGAACAGGCCACTCAAACAGTATTCAGAAAAAGCATTAACCGAATTCGCAGATAAACTACACGATTGGGAGATCATTCCGACCGGTACTTTGGGATATGGCAAGGCAGAAGTAACCTGCGGCGGAGTGGACACGCATGCGTTATCTTCAAAAACCATGCAGGCCAATAGTGTGCCGGGGCTATATTTTATCGGCGAAGTGGTCGACGTCACCGGACAATTGGGCGGCTTCAATTTTCAGTGGGCTTGGGCATCCGGTCACGCGGCCGGGCAGGCAGCCTGAGTCCCGTCGGTGTATAGTGCCAGTATCCGATACCGGCAGTAATAGCATGTCCGTTGAAACTGAACTCAAGTTGCGCATTGCCCCCGAGCATGTGAGCCGGCTCAGGCGGTTTCTTCTGCGCGGGAAATTTTCCGCGACGCGATCAATTACCCGCAAAATATATAGCGTTTACTACGATACGCCGGACTTGGAGCTTCACCGCAGCGCTATGGCATTGCGTCTGCGGCGCGTGGGCAAGCAATGGTTGCAAACGCTCAAAGGCGGCGGGGGCATGCGGTCGGGGTTGCATCAGCGCAACGAATGGGAAGTAGAAGTTGCAGGTGAGGCACTTGATTTTGATTCTTTGGAAGCCTGTATAGGCAAACCTATTAACGCCACTTTGCGCAAGAAGTTACGGCCGCAGTTCGTGACAGATTTTTCCCGTAACAGCAGAATAATTGTGTTTGAGGGGGCGGAAATTGAACTGTGCCTCGACAGCGGTGAAATTCGAGCCGGAAAGGCGAACCGCCCAATCTCGGAATTGGAGCTTGAACTTAAGTCCGGAACGGCAAAACAATTGTTTCAATTTGCACTGATTTTGCTGGAAATAGTACCTATTGAAATTGAGTATACGAGCAAGGCGGAATACGGGTATCGGCTCTGCAGTGGATATAAACCGGGGGTAAGCAAAGCAAATTATCATGCTTTTCCCCAATTTGTGCGCCTTGTTCCTGCGTTGCAAAGTACGGTTGAAGCTTGCCTTTATCAATTGCAGGCGAATATTCAGGGGGCTATACACAAACATGATGACGAATATCTTCATCAGATTCGAGTTGCCTTGCGCCGCCTGCGTGTGGTGCTGGCGATGACGGAGCGTTTTCATGCCGATGCCATGTTGGATATGTTGCACGTGCAAGTCGCTGCTTTATGCGTTGAACTGGGGTGTTTGCGCGATTGGGATGTGTTTGCAACCCAGACACTAGTTTCAATCCGCAGCCGTTTCCGGGATGAGGCAGGATTTTGCGCGGTAGTGCGGGCCAGTGAACATTTTCGGGAGCTGCATCATGCTGCAGTAAAGCGCGTCCTGCAGTCGGAGAATTACCAGCGCTTCCTGCTTTGTTTCGGTGTCTGGATGCACGGGGAGTATTGGGACGTGGCGGATAAGGCAGGCATATCCCCGACGGATTTTGCTGTTCAATTGCTGGATAAACGCAGCAGACAGGTTGCAAAGCTTGCCCGCAATTTATCTACTGCCGATGCGGAAACGCTGCATTTGCTGCGTATTGCCTGCAAAAAATTGCGCTACAGCGCGGATATTTTTGCCTCTCAGTTTGATCCGGACATTACCGGACATTACCTTGCTGCACTGGGTAAATTACAAGATATACTGGGGAAACAAAACGACATGGCTACTGCGCACCGTCTATTGGACGAGTTAGACAATGTAGTGCCTCTTGTAGTGACGAAGCCAATACGGGCGCAGATTGACCTAGACTGTATGGCAAACCGCGTCAAATTGGACAAGGCATGCAGAAAATTCTTCAGGCAAACTTCTTTCTGGCGTGGCGCAGCAAAGGCAGCCCAAAACTATCCTGACGCTATTGAATAATAACTCCGATCGCCAGCAAACATACTTCGTCAGGGAATCGGAATACTATTTTGCCCGCTCAAACATTTTTCTCTCGAGTTCATCCTGGGCGGACTCATGCTCGCCGAATTGGGTAATTGCGGCCTTGCAAGTATCCAAATGCGGGTGATTTTCAGACTGGTCTTGAAGATTTGTTCCATGTGAACCGTGGGCATGTTCCTGATGTTGATTCATCTATCCTCCTCAAAAATTCGAAATTCAAATATTCGAAAAATAATTATGTTTGAATCCTGGCCAATACCTGACTATAAGTACAGGGAATGCATTTATAACACTGTGCTAAGCAAATCACAATATGCAGGAAAAATACTCCGTAAATTCAATCAAATATTATCGCCGTGTTGCAGCCTCCCCAAAGCCCATGCGACATGTTCCCCCACCAGAAGAGAAGGATCTTGAGCGCGAGTTTGCAGTGCGGCAATGATTTTGGGGCCTCCGCCGGAATTGCCAAGCGCAACCGCAATATTGCGTAGCCATTGTTCATGACCTATGCGATGGATGGCGTTGCCGGAGAGTTTTTCCTTGAACTTGGTTTCGTCCCAGCCAAACAATTCGGTTAGGGCGATATTATCCAACCCGTGCCGCGCGGCAAAATCGTCTTCCGGGCTTGGCTGAGCAAAGCGGTTCCACGGGCAAATCAACTGGCAATCGTCACAGCCATAAATACGGTTGCCGATGAGCGGGCGATATTCCGGCGGAATGCTGCCCTTGAGTTCTATTGTGAGATAGGAAATACAGCGCTTCGCATCCAGTTGGTAGGGGGCGATGATGGCCTGGGTAGGGCATATTTCAATGCATTTTTTACAACTGCCGCAATGATTGTCAGGTTGAGCTTCACCCGCTTCATCAGCCGGTAACGGCAGATCGGTATAAATCTCCCCCAGAAAAAAATACGAGCCATGCTCCCGCGACAGCAGCAAGGTATGCTTGCCGCGCCATCCCAGACCGGCTTTGTGTGCCAACTCCACTTCCATTACCGGAGCACTGTCGGTAAAGGCGCGAAAATGTCCATTCCCGCTTTCATGGCAAATTTTTCGTATCAATTTTTCCAGACGATTGCGCAGCACTTTGTGGTAGTCGCGTCCCAGTGCGTAACGGGAAATAAAAGCGCGACTGCCGTCCTGTAATATTTCCCATGCATTGCCCACCTTTGGCGGGTAATAATCCATACGCAACGAAATGACGCGCACTGTACCGGGCACCAATTCTGCGGGGCGGCTGCGTTTCACGCCATGTTTTGCCATATAATCCATCTCGCCGTGATGGCCGCTTGACAGCCAGTTCAGCAGACGTGTTTCGGCCATATCCAGCCGGGTATCGCTGATGCCCACAGCCTGAAAGCCGAGCGCTTTTCCCCACGCTTTGATGAGCCGGGCAAGCTCCGCATAATCCGTTTGAGAGGTTATTTTTTGCATAAACCGGATCATAGCCGAATATTGCTTCCCGATGAGGCAGCAACCCTTGCATTCGCGGGGAAGTTGTCGCGTGTGCTCAGGGAAGGGATGGTCATTTATCTGTGCGGCGATCTGGGGGCGGGCAAGACCACGCTGGTGCGCGGACTGATTAATGAACTGGGGTACACGGGGCGTGTAAAAAGCCCGACTTATACTTTGCTTGAGCAGTATGAAGCAGGCGGGTTACACTTGCGTCACTTCGATTTGTACCGCTTTCAGGATGATGCAGAATGGGATGCTGCCGGATTTCGTGACGAGTTTGACGGAAGCAATATTTGTTTGGTGGAATGGCCGGAGAAAGCACGCGAACTGTTACCGAAAGCCGACATTGAAATTTCATTTGATATATTACCCGGCGGACGATACCTCACGCTTCGCGCCAATACACCGACAGGCAGGGAATGTTTAGATTCACTGTAAAAGTAATCTGTTTGTTTTTCATACTATGGTTGCCTCTTGCGCAGGCATCCATCGTCGTCAGTTCTGTGCGCGTATGGCCCGCGCAGGACTACACTCGGTTGACGCTGGAATCGAAGCAGCCGATCCGCTATAACCTGTTCACCGTTAAAAATCCGGAGCGTTTGGTTATAGATTTGGACGAGGTCGAACTTCATGGCGCGCTCGACGAGCTTTCAAGCAAAATCAGCAATGACAATCCCCACATTAAAAGCGTACGTATTGCCCGCTTCAAGCCGGGTGTAGTGCGACTGGTGCTCGACCTCAAGTCCGAGGTCAAACCGCAGTTGTTCAATCTCAACCCGGTCGCGGAATACGGTTATCGTCTGGTTCTGGATATTTATCCCGCCGTTCCAGCCGACCCGTTGATGGCGCTGATTCAACCGGCCGCCTCGTCCGTTATAAGTGAAGAAAAAACCGCCGCTTCCGCGCCAGTACATCAGCCCCCCCTAACCGAACCGTCCAGGCAGTCCGACACACCTGTCGCAATAGCCGCGTCCCCGGTACCGGAGACGCGCGGCAAGACGGACAAATCCAACACAAAAGCCATTCCTGAAATCAGTACCCGCACTCTGGTCATTGCCATTGATGCGGGACACGGCGGTGAAGACCCCGGGGCACACGGGCGCGGCGGCACCTTCGAGAAAAACGTCACTCTGGCGATTGCGCGCAAACTGAAAGGGCTGGTGGATGACACCCCCGGAATGCGCGGCGTACTGATTCGGGACGGCGACTATTTCATTCCGCTCGGGGGGCGTGTTACCAAGGCCCGAAAAGTGAATGCAGACTTGTTTGTTTCCATTCATGCGGATGCTTTTATCAAGTCGAATGCGCGCGGTTCTTCTGTATTTGCCTTGTCCGAGCACGGAGCAACGAGTGCGGCGGCGCGCTGGCTGGCCAAAACTGAAAACGAGGCTGATTTGATCGGCGGGGTAAATATCGCCGTGAAAGATCCTTTCCTCGCGCGCACCCTGCTGGATCTTTCGCAGACCGCGACGATCAACGACAGTCTCAAGCTTGGAAAACATATGCTGAGCGAGCTGGCCAGCATGAACACATTACATCGCGGCTTCGTCGAGCAGGCCGGATTTGCGGTGCTGAAATCGCCCGATATTCCATCGGTGCTGGTGGAAACAGCATTTATCAGCAATCCCGCCGAAGAACGCCGCCTTAACGATGAGGATTATCAGGAAAAATTGGCCCGAGCCATTCTGGGCGGAATCAAGCGTTACTTTTCGCAAAACCCCGCGCTTTCCAGGCAAAAAGTTGCGCAGATCGAATAATTTTACCCCCTGCGACAATATGCCGCAGGGGGTAAGTTAAAATGTTATATATAATTTTGCGGCTATCCCACTGCAAGGAATTATATAGAGATGATCACCATGTATTCACCCTTCAAAATTCACCTATCCTTTCGAATTGTCATGGCCGCTGTTCTCGCCATCCTGCCTCTCATCTTAATGAATGACGCATTGGCCTGTGCGGCCTGCGGAGACACGCTGTCAAAGGACTGGGGAACGCAGGGTGTCAGCGCGCACCCGGGTTTTACCGCCGACTTGTCCTACAGCTACGTCAACCAGAACCAGCAACGCTTTGGCACCGGCACCGCCTCGTCACCGTTTATCAGCGACTTCCAGCAGGCAAACGGCGGACAGGAAGTCGAGGACTATACTGTCACCCGGACGACCACGGCATCACTCAATTACAGCAGCGACACGTGGGGTGTAAACACCTTTCTGCCTTTTGTGCAGAGGACGCACGGTACATTTGGAACCGCCGATCTGACAGGTGGCAGCTACTCCTCTTCATCCAATAGCGGTATCGGTGACATACGCGTCATCGGAAGATATACCGGCTTTTCTGCCGACAAAACCGCCGGGATAATTGCCGGGGTCAAACTTCCAACCGGAAGCACCAGCGGAACTTTCAATGATGGCAGCACGCTTGATCGCAGCCTGCAAATCGGCACCGGCTCGACCGACCTGATTCTGGGCGGTTTTATTACCGGAGTAGTGGCAGAGTACGGATGGTTCGCACAGGCTAACGTGCAACACGCTGTTGCCACCAAAACAATTGACGGCGCGGATTATCGCCCGGGGGATGCCTATTCTGTAAACACCGGCATACGCTATGCAAAATTCGGCGCCCAATTTACCCCGATGCTGCAACTCAATGCCATCCACCGCCAGTCTGACTCTGGAGCAGGCGCAGGTTTCGACGGCCTTGGCAACCCGATAACCGGCGGAACTCTGGTATATCTTGCACCCGGAGCTTCGGTAAGAATTGGCGGGGGAACTTCCGTGTATGGTTTTGTCCAACTGCCTGTCTACCAGAACGTCAACTCACTTCAGCTAAGTCCGCGCTATATTTTGACTCTGGGCGTTAAACAGGCATTTGACTAAAGAGCCTCCCTGGACACGCCGCAATTCCGATGGAAAACGTGAATACTCTGAATAACTTTTCTGCATCCCGTCAACGAGTGCTGTTAGCGGCACTTCTGTTCGCATTGGGTTCTGCTCATGCGGCATGGGCGAGGGAGTGGAATCTCAAGGACAAGGATGGTGTGCATTACACCCTGTCCGGTTTGCACGACAAATGGGTACTGGTCAACTTCTGGGCTCCCTGGTGTCCGTTGTGTATCCAGGAAATACCCGAATTCAATACGTTGCAGCAACAGCACAAGGACTTGCAGATAATCGGTGTGGCGGTGATGTATGATAGCCGCAAAGAAGTGTTAAACAAGGTTACCAAGCACTCCATAGCCTTTCCCACCGTGTTTGGCAACGAAGACATCGCCGGAGATTTTGGCGGGCTGGATGGCATGCCAACCAGCTTTCTGTATTCACCCTCCGGCAAGCTGATCGGTCGTCACCAGGGCCCGTTGACCCGCAATGAAATCGAGCAGGCCCTCGAACAAAAACCGGAAGCCGCAGCCCTGTTCACGCGTCAATGATGATATTTTCAGCTCACTAAAACATTAAAGGGAAACCGTGGTTCCCCTTTAACATTTTGCTTCCTGACTGCTTTAATTTCGCAGAATAATAACCTGCAAGTTAGGCGAAATTGTTCGCCGCAAATTCAAAATTCGCCAGATGATTGAGGAAATTCTCAACGAACTTGGCGCGCAGATTACGGTAGTCGATGTAATAAGCATGTTCCCACACGTCCACGCATAACAATGCTTTGTCGCCTGTGGTGAGCGGAGTACCGGCCGCCCCCATGTTGACGATATCCACCGAGCCATCCGCCTTCTTGACCAGCCAAGTCCAGCCTGAACCGAAGTTACCGACTGCGGAAGCCTGGAAAGCTTTCTTGAAGTCGTCAAAGCTGCCCCACTTTTTGTTGATGGCATCGGCCAGAGCACCGGTAGGCGCTGTGCCGCCATTAGGCTTCATGCTGTTCCAGAAAAAGGTGTGGTTCCATACTTGGGCTGAGTTATTGTAAACGCCACCGGAAGACTTCCTGATAATATCTTCCAATGAGGCATTTTCAAATTCAGAGCCCTTGATCAGATTGTTCAGATTGGTCACATAGGTCTGATGGTGCTTGCCGTAGTGGTACTCGAAAGTTTCCCTGGATATGTGGGGCGCAAGCGCATCCTGCGCATAGGGTAGTGCGGGTAAAGTATGTTCCATTTTTTTCTCCTGAGTAAAATTTGATAATACCCGATTGTAGCCAAATCTTTGGCTGCAAACAATACTTGAGCGATTTTATCGCCTAATTTTTGACCAATGCCGCAATTTGCAATGGAAAAGGTCACGAGTGCGGCCTTTTCAACTCTCCGGACTCATCCACTGAAACTTGACTTGCTCGTAATCATCCCCCTCGGCAATTAGTTCAGTCAGCTTAATGTTTCGGCTCTTTTCACCCAGCATCATTTCGTACAGGGTGTCAGTCACATAACTTTGTGCCTCCATCAGTATGGTCGCGTTCAGATATGAATTGTGTTCGTCGGGAAGCAGGATTACCGGAAGATAATCGTAGGTGAATGTACCGGAACTGGTTTCCCAGTTAGACACGCGTTCTGCTCCTTTACCCAGTATTCGCAGCCACAGCGACAGGGGCTTCTTGGCCAGAATTTCGATGCCGACATGGATTTTTCCCTGATCGTCGGCATGCAGTCTTCGCACCATGCCGACCCACCATTGTTTTTCGTTCTGATCTGAAATTCCGCATATAGCCCCGATTTTGACCCATGGGCCGGCGGTCTTGGGCAGTATGCCTCCGATGCCGTTGCTGCTCAGATCGGTAATGATCCAATCCTCGGTTGCATAATCAACTTCTGCATCGAGGATACCGAGGCTGCCAGTGTGCATTTTGAGCTTTGCGGTATCCGCTTCGGAAAGATTGGTGATTCGTCCCAGTTCGACATGGGTAACCAGTGCGCTGACAACCTTGAAGCCGTGAATAATTTTGATGGGGGCGTTCACATGCCGACGATCCCGGTGGCGGTGCGGATGATCCTTGCTCCAATACAATTGCAGATGCCTGAGCACAGTGAGCTTGCCGTCAGGGGTAAATTCACTGCCGAAGCGCCGCTCTTCAGGAATCGCAGCCCGCTCGTTCTGGCGGGCAATTTCGTCCAGCCTTTGTATGGCTCCGGATGTACCGAAGAATCGCATATCCTGAGTTGCGGGCGGCATCTCATGCAGCGGCAGGGGGGCTGCGGGGTGAGCCAAGTCGATATAGTGGCTGCAACCTTCATGCGGTGACGGTCTGAAATCAAACAAGCTGACCATGCGGGCGGCAATTCGGTAGGCGACTTCAATTTGATCGGGGGACAAAGTAGCAGGAGAGGCGATATAAAGCGCCAATGCACGCATTAATTCCCGTTGCGGACTGGTGTGGATGACATGCCCGCTATACGCGTAAACCATCGTATCGGCGCATTGATTGATCTCGGCAAAGCGGTAGTGCAGGTAAAGTTCGCTCCAGACTTCCGGCTCCACTTCAATATAGCGCAGCAAATCAAGTTTCATTCTTTCGGCAATGGCCCGGATCAATCGGGTGCTAATGACGACCATACGCGCACGTATCTCCGGGTGTACTTTCTCAGCCCGACGGAACTCGTCTGCGCACACCGCGTAAGTCGAGGCTAATATGCTCAGAAAACTATGGGAAACGCGCCACAAGCGCATGCCGTGAAAGTCCTGCAAATGGGGCTCGGCAAGATACTGGCGCAATAATTCGGCATGGTAAGGCTGGCCCGTTTCGTCCAGCAAACTGGCGACCGCAAAACGCTGCTCCAGCTGATAGCCTTGCACATCCTTGAAAGTCTCCAGCCAGGACGTGACTTCCTCCAGCGCTTTAAGCGGATTGTCCAGAGGTAATTCGGCAAGCAAGCGCCTCGCCTCGTGCGCATCGCTCATGGGATGATCGGGTTTGCGATCCAGTTTGTCGAGCCAGGAAAACATCCGGGAATTATGCCTTAACTTGAGCCTTCGACTGTTGCAAAGTGGGAGTGCTTGCGAGGGGGCGTTCAACTCCTCCCCTGACAAGGGGAGGCTGGGAGGGGTTTAATTGACGAAGCAAGACTGCTGCATAGGTCACAATCCTTGTGAGTCCACCGACATAGCCGGTGGTTAATCAAATTAAATTATCCTGCCAGAGACGCGCGCTGTATCTTAACCAGTTGTTCAATCCCGGCCTGTGCCAAATTGAGCAAAATATCCATTTCGGCCCGCGTGAAAGCATGGCCTTCCGCAGTCCCTTGTACTTCGACAAAATTGCCGGCACCGGTCATCACCACATTCATATCCGTATCACAGGCAGAGTCTTCGTCATAGTCCAGATCCAGCACCGGTACACCCTGGTAGACTCCCACCGAAATTGCCGCGACAAAGTCTATCAGAGGCGTTTCCTGAACTAATCCCTGTCCGAGCAAACCCGCAACCGCGTCGTGCAGGGCGACATACGCGCCGGTGATGCTTGCGGTACGCGTGCCGCCGTCGGCCTGAATGACGTCGCAATCCACCTGAATTGTGCGCTCACCCAATTTTTTCAGGTCAACCACAGAACGCAAACTTCGTCCGATCAGGCGTTGAATTTCCTGGGTTCGTCCGGATTGCTTGCCTTTGGCCGCCTCACGCGCCATGCGACTGCCGGTGGAGCGGGGCAACATCCCATATTCAGCCGTAACCCAGCCTTCGCCCGATCCCTTCTTGTGCGGAGGAATTTTCTCTTCAACACTGGCAGTGCAAATTACCTTGGTATCGCCGCATTCAATTAACACGGATCCCTCGGCATGTTTAGTGTAATTGCGGGTGATACGGATAGTGCGCAATTGGTCAGTCTGGCGCTGGCTGGGACGCATGGGGGGATACCGGAAAATTAGATGTTTTGTGTGGAAAAACCGGATGGTCAATTTGGACTGAGGGGTTTCAAATCGGCCCGGGTGCGCCCCAAAATGTCGGATGCAGCTTCAAACTCGTCCAGATTCAGCACTTTGCACACTGGAACGGGGGCAGATTTGATATCGCCATCCTCCCAGCGCGCTGCAATTGCTGTGGTATTATCCGCGCGAGCCCCGTCACGCCCGATTGACAGATCAATCAATTTATTCAATGTTGCTTCCAGCGGGGTGGAATGAAAGCTGGCTGCAATTTCAGTGTCAACTAACGGGCTCCATAATCCGTCACTGCACAACAGCAAAACATCCCCCGATTGAAGAGGCACAGAAGCGCCAGATTCAGAATAGAACAGATCGCCGACCCCGCCAAGACAATTGGTGATTTTGTTGCGATCGGGATGCGTTTTCATTTCTTCTGAGCTGATTATGCCCCAGTCGGCCCACTGCTGCACCACGGAGTGATCGTGCGTTACTGCGGCAGTCGAACCTTCGCGCAGCAAATAAATGCGCGAATCGCCTGCGTGAGCCCAGGAAACCGTGCCATCCTGCAACAACGCTGCCACACAAGTTGTACCGGGATTCCCCCCCAGATTATTTTCCTGGGCGAATTGGACTATAGCGTTGTGGGCACAGCGCATGGTTTCCCCCAGAAACTTGCCAGGGTCTGGAATTCGGGGGTGCGCCGCTTGCGAAAAAGCTTGCATATAGGTACTGATGGTTAGCTCTGCGGCAAGCTCGCCATGCAAGTGTCCGCCCATACCGTCGGCCAATACCAATAGCAGCGCTTCATCGGTGTAAGCATAAGCTACACGATCCTGATTGTATTTGCGACCACCGATGCGGCTGTTTTGATATACAGAAAATCTCATAAGGCGTAATCGTAATATAATATGCGGTATTCAGCCTAGTTTTTTTTGAAAATATTTGAGGGAGCCGTAATGATTTATAGTATGACAGGCTTTGCCACGGCTGCCACTGAACAGGAGACTGGCTCGCTCACATTGGATCTCCGTGCGGTCAATCACCGTTATCTTGATCTTCAATTACGTGTTCCCGACGAATTTCGTTCTCTTGAACCGGTTCTGCGTGAAACCATTGCATCCCAATTGACGCGTGGAAAAATTGAGTGCCGTATCACATTTGCCGCGCGGCAATCCGAGCAAAATCCGGCGCAACTGAACCGGATACTGCTGCGCCAGCTGGCGCAATGGAATGATGAAGTACGCGCCGTTTTACCCGATGCACGCTGTTTGGGAGTGGCCGATGTATTGCGCTGGAATGGCGTACTGCAAAGTGCAACTTTGTCCGCTGACACGCAACGCATTGCCGTGCTGGAATTGTTGCAGCAGGTGCTGCTCGATTTCGCGGCCGCGCGGGAACGCGAAGGTGACAAATTGAAAGAATTTCTGTTGCAGCGCGTGACGCAGGTCGAAACCTTGTGTACCGGTGTTGCCCCGCGTATCCCGGCAGCAGTGGCGGCCTATGAGGAAAAATTGGCCGTCCGCATGCGTGCGGTATTGCAGGGAGACGACAACGAGCGCTTGCATCAGGAGATATCCTTGTTCGCCAGCAAGATAGATGTGGATGAGGAACTATCGCGCCTGCGTACCCATCTGATTGAAATGAAGCGGGTTCTGGCACAGGGTGGGACAGTGGGTAAAAAGCTGGATTTTCTGATGCAGGAACTTCATCGCGAAGCGAATACACTGGGCTCAAAATCGGTCGATGCGGAAGTCTCGCGCGCGTCGATGGAAATGAAACTCTTAATCGAACAAATGCGTGAACAGATTCAGAACATTGAATAGAGGACAGCATGAGCGGAAACCTTTTTATTGTCAGTGCCCCATCCGGCGCAGGAAAAACCAGTCTGGTTAACGCCTTGCTGGCATGCAATCTGGATATAGATTTGTCTATTTCCTATACTTCCAGAACGCCCAGACCGGGCGAGACAGGTGGCAAGGATTACCATTTCGTCAGTCGCGAGACATTTCTGGATATGGCCAAGCACGGTGACTTTGTGGAAAGTGCCGAGGTATACGGCAACTTGTATGGCACTTCACAATCCTGGATCAAGGCGGAAACCGCCAACGGGCGCGATATTCTTTTGGAAATAGACTGGCAGGGGGCCGCGCAAGTTAGAGCCAAATTTCCAGGATGCATCAGCATTTTTATTCTGCCCCCTTCATTGCAAGCGCTGGAAAATCGCCTGAAAGGACGCAATCAGGATAGCGAGGAGGTCATCGCGCGGCGAATCGCTTCCGCCAGGGAAGATGTCTCGCATGTGGCAGAGTTCGATTATGTTATCATCAACGACAAGCTGGACGATGCTTTGCAACAATTGAAGGCGATCGTAGTCGCGGCCGGACTTCGTTGCGGCAAGCAACTTGCTTTCCGGCAAAATTTAATCAATCAACTGCAAAACTAGAAAGAAGGTAACCCATGGCTCGTATTACCATAGACGACTGTCTGTCACGCATCCCCAACCGTTTTGAACTGACTTTGGCCGCAGCGTACCGTGCTCGCCAATTGGCTAACGGTGCCAGCTATTTGGTGGATGAAAGCAAAGACAAGCCTACCGTTATAGCCCTGCGCGAAATCAGCGAGGGCAAAGTGGGGCTGGAAATTCTTAATCGCGGTATGGCTTAGTACCTGTTTGTAGCGCGTAGTCTTCACGCTTTGGTTTCAGGCTACGTGCGACAAGCCTCAAGCTTAGAATGCCAAATGTCCGATGCCGAAACACTCCTGCAGGAGGTTTCCTCCTACCTGAAACCCAAGGATGTCGAGCGCATCCGGCACGCACTCGAATTTAGCAATACTGCCCACGAAGGCCAATTTCGCCAGTCAGGCGAACTCTACATTTCACACCCGATCGCCGTTGCGCGCATCCTCACGCCATTGCATCTCGATGCTCAGGCCATCATGGCCGCGTTGCTGCACGACGTGGTTGAAGACACCGAAATTCGCACCGAGGATGTCGCCAACAAATTCGGGAAATCAGTTGCAGATCTGGTGGACGGTTTGAGCAAACTTGATCGTATCGAGTTTGAAACCAAAGAAGATGCTCAGGCGGAAAATTTCCGCAAAATGCTGCTGGCCATGGCACGCGATGTGCGGGTGATTCTGATCAAGCTGGCTGATCGCTTGCACAATATGCGCACACTGGGCGCAATGTCGCGCGAGAAAATCGAGCGCATTGCCCGTGAAACCATGGAAATTTATGCCCCCATCGCCAATCGCCTCGGACTGAATTCGATATATCAGGAATTGGAGGATCTCGGTTTCAAGCATCTGCATCCGAACCGTTACTCTGTTCTGTCCAAAGCGCTTAAAGTCGCGCGCGGCAATCGCCGCGAAGTAGTGGGAAAAATTCTGGAGGCAATCCGCAAGCGGCTGAAAGAGCAACACATCAACGCTCAGGTTCAAGGGCGCGAAAAACACTTGTATGGCATCTACCAGAAAATGCAGGCCAAGGCGCTGGCCTTCTCACAGGTACTGGATATCTACGGTTTCCGGGTGCAAGTGGACGATGTGCCATCCTGCTATTTGGCGCTGGGTTTACTGCACAGCCTATATAAGCCGATTCCGGGTAAATTCAAGGACTACATCGCCATTCCCAAGGCAAACGGATACCAATCGTTGCACACTACCCTGTTCGGCCCGTTTGGTACCCCTATCGAGGTACAAATCCGCACGGTGGAAATGCACAAGATTGCCGAGGCGGGCGTTGCATCGCACTGGCTATACAAGAACGCGGATGCTTCGATCAATGAACTGCATCAGAAGACCCACCAGTGGTTGCAAAGCCTGCTTGAAAGTCTTTCTGAAAGCGGCGATTCGGTCGAGTTTCTTGAACATCTGAAAGTAGACCTGTTTCCTGACGAGGTCTATGTATTTACCCCGAAAGGCAAGATACTTTCTCTGCCGCGCGGTGCGACTGCCGTGGATTTTGCCTATAGCGTACACACCGATATTGGCAATCGCTGCGTGGCCGTGAAGGTTAATTTCGAGTTGGTGCCGCTACGGGCCGAGCTGAAAAATGGCGATCGCGTGGAAATCATCACCGCCCCCCACGCCAAGCCCAATCCCGCCTGGCTTAGCTATGTCGTGACCAGTAAGGCCCGCAGCCACATTCGGCATTTCCTCAAGACCATGCATTTTCAGGAGTCGGCTGCACTGGGCGAACGTTTATTACATCAGGCGTTAACGTCGCTCGGGCTGAAACCGCAGGAAATTGACGACAATCCGCACTGGCAAAAACTGCTTAAAGATAGCGAATCAAAATCCCGCAGTGAAATTCTTGCCGACATCGGTTTGGGTCGGCGGCTCAACATGGTGATCGCACGTCAGCTTGCCCGAATCGGCGAAGCGGGCGCCCAGGATTCCAATACGTCCAGCGGAGTTGTGACCATTCTCGGAACGGAAGGCATGGCGGTGCAATTTGCCAAGTGTTGCCGCCCCATTCCGGGTGATCCCATAGTCGGGGTGATCAAGAGCGGACAAGGTCTGGTCGTTCATACCCATGATTGTCCCTCATTGCGAAAAGGACGCAGCGGCGCGGACAAGTGGCTGGATGTCACTTGGGACAAGAACATTAGCCGCCCGTTTGATGTCAGTATCAAGCTCATTGTTGCCAACCAGCGCGGCGTCCTTGCAAAAGTTGCATCGGTTATTGCCGAAGCCGAATCCAACATCGAAAACGTACACTTTAGCAACGAGGGAAATTACACGGCCTTGTATTTCACCCTGCAAGTTACCAATCGCCAGCATCTGGCCAAAGTCATGCGCGGATTACGCGGAATTCCCGAGGTGGTACGCATTACCCGTGTGAAGAGTGTGCCTGCCTGAGCAAATTTCAGCGCACTGATGAGGAGTGCCTGACTAACATCCAAAAGAAAGCGGGGGCTTGTTCCGGTCTGAATTAAGTGTGATTGAACGATCATATTCTCGAACCCGGTAGCGGGTACGGCAGGGGAATATAGAAAACCCGGAACATAATCACAGCCGAATGTCGGCAGCAAATTTCGCTGTTCCAAAGTTTCTACACCCTCTATGGGCAATAAAAGTATAAATTCCTCCATTACGCTGTATTCGTGAAATTCATATTTGGACGGTAGCGGGATGTAATCATCTTCATGATTGATGAACTCTCTGGCCTGCTCGATGGCCTCTCTGTACCATTCCGCATGATCGGACAAGTCTTCATCGCTTTCGGCAGCGGCAATCGCCTCGTCCGTAAACAGAACAACCTCACCGGTAGTTATTTTCAGGAACGACTGTGATTCATCGCCATGAAAATCTATGCCTTCGACAATTTTCTTTAAATCCACTTTCATCGTATGGCAGTTTTGTGTGCGGGATTTTATTTTATCGAAAGAATTTGGCTTTTATGCAAATGGCTTTGCAGGCAAAGTAATGGTTACGCACAATCCCCCACTCGAACGGTTTTGGGCGCTAATACTTCCTTGGTGCGCGCTAATGACACGGTGCGAAATGGCCAGTCCCAAGCCATGTCCATTTGAATCTTTAGATGCATCGCTACGAAAAAATGGTTCGAATATGGATTCAATGTCTGTTTCCGGAATGCCCATTCCTTCGTCAAAAACGTAAATGCAAACCGTTTGATCCTCGGTTTTCTGCATTTTAATGGCGACCAAACCCCCGACCGGAGAATGCTTCACCGCATTACGCACAACATTTTCCAACGCACGATGAAGCAACTCTGCATTACCTATGGCAATAATCCGACCATGCTCCTCAAATTCAATGCGGCAGCAGCTGGCTTCTGCTTCAAAGCGAGCATCTTCCATTACGTTGGAAATCAATTCGTTTAAATCAACGTCTTCATCCAGCTTGCCTGCCATACCTGCTTCAAGCCTGGAAATCGTCAGCAACTCGCTGACCAAGTTATCCATGCGAACGGCTTCCCGTTCAATACGCGTCATTGAATCCTCGACCCGTTCGGGCTGTTGTCGTGCCAAACCGATTGCCGCCTGGAGCCGTGCAAGTGGCGAACGCAATTCATGCGAAACATCGTGCAGTACTCTTTGTTGTCCATCCATCAATTGCTGCAACCGCTGCGCCATACTGTCGAAATCGCGGCCAAGGTCGGCAAGTTCGTCACGCCGCGATCCCATCGCTGGCGCAAGACGCACGTCCATGTCTCCATTGGCTAGCGCTTCAAAAGCCGAGCGAAGTTTGCGTATGGGTTTGGAAAAATACCAAGCCAGGAAGGCTGCAAAAACAAGGCTGACCAAGCTTCCTGCCAACAGGGGCATGAGTGGTGGCAACATACCCCGATCATGCGGCGGCGGCCCTATGCGCGCACCTGAAGGAAGATAGGCTGGTGGCGCAAATCCGACTTCCCCCGGGGTTGGCGGAGGCGCATGGAATTGCGCCATTTCTGAAGAGTGCAGCCACATCGCCATTCCGACACCAATGGCGGTTGTTACTTGCGCCAGCCAGAAGAAAATAAAAAACTTCCAGAACAGTCGTCCCATGCGCTACTCCTTGATAAATTGGTAGCCCTTGTTGATCACGGCCAGTATGCGGGTGCGCCCGTCCGGCAGCGGCTCCAGTTTGCGGCGTATGCTGCTGATGTGAACGTCAATGCTGCGGTCGAAACGCGCAAGTGGCCGCCCCAATGCTTGTTCCGACAATTCCGCTTTGCTCACCACACGTCCCGCGTTGCGCGTCAATACTTCAAGCAGATTGAATTCCGTGCTGGTCAATTCCAGCGGCTTGCCCGCCCACTCGGCGCGGCGCTGTTCCGGCCAGATGGACAGCGCATCGATGATTATTGGCAAAGAGGGACAACTGGATTCAACAGCGCCGCTACGGCGCAGGATGGCGCGGATGCGTGCGGTCAGTTCGCGCGGGGTGCAGGGCTTGGGTACATAGTCGTCCGCCCCCAGTTCAAGACCGACAATACGGTCGGCATCGTCGCCCTTGGCGGTTAACATCAATACCGGCATCGCGCCATGAGCGCGTATCTGGACGAGCACATCAATGCCCGTTTTGCCCGGCATCATCACATCCAGCACGGCAATATCATGATGTCCATGCAGCGCTTCCGCGATCCCCAACTCACCATCATGCACCGCTTTCACTTCGAAACCTTCCCGCTCCAGATAAATCTGGAACATTCCGGCAAGTTCGACATCGTCATCAACCAGCAAAACTTTTGTTTTCATCGTGCTTGTATTCATTAAGTTACCTCGACTATTTTAGTCAAGCCTGCATGACAGACATCCGTCTTTACAAAATTTTACACCCGCAGCCCTGCGCCATTCTGCATCCTTTACCTGAATTTACGCATGGTTAACGGCACTTTACAGCACAGAGTAAGAGAATGCTTCCTGCATCAGCGCTCACTCCATGGCAGGAGAACAGCGATAGCGCCTTTTAACTTCTGGAGCACGATATGAAACAAATTATCAATAAATTCCATTACGGCATAATGGCCGGAGCCATAGCTTTGGTGCTCCCCCTTGTTGCGGGTTCCGCATCATGGGATTGTCAGGATGATCGTGCCGACCTAAGGCAACCGGGGACACTTGCCATGCAAAATATGCAGAATGAAATGGTGATGCATATGCGGCAAGGAATGCCTCCTTTACCTCCGGTCGGGATGATGCCGCCCCCTCCATTTTCATTCGGAGATAAAGCTCTCCCACCGTTTCTTTTCGGCCTTGATTTGACCGAGTCGCAACAAGACAAAATATTTGAACTGTTGCACAGCCAGGAACCGGCCATGCGAACGCAGGGAAAGGCCATCCGCAAGGCGATAGCCGAAATAAATCGGCTGGCAGCAGCTGATCATTACAGCGCGGCAGAAGTGCGCCGCCAAGCTGACAAACTGGCAGAGGCAATCGCCGACACGGTTGTATTACGAACCGAAACTGAAGCCAGAATTCATGCGCTGCTGACACCGGAACAACGCAAACATTCGGATGAAGTGCGCGCCAGATGCGAGGCTGACTTGGCGCATGAGGGACACCCTCGCCAATGAAAGCCGGGATTGCCTCTTTACAGGTTTTTACCTGTTTTTACACCAGGGTCGCTGCAATTCCATCTGTTTATGCCGATAACTAACTCATGGGAATCATCACATGCATGCAGGCAAAGCATGATGAAATTAAAAATGATTCACTGAATTCAGGTGGCTGGATACACAGCAAATTATCAAGTTTATTGGCCAATATGGAAGGAATAAATCATGAGCAGCATTAGTAGTATAAGCGGAAGCGGGTTTTCATCCGGCATGCAACCTCCCGATCCATCGAAGATGGTGGACAAGCTTTTTTCAAAACTTGACCCAACGGGTAAAGGCTATATCACCAAGAGTGACTTGCAGTCGGCAATGGACAAATTGTCAGGCTCAGGAAGCTCAAGTGGCACTAACAGTTCAGGCAGCTCGACCAGTGTAGACGAGATATTCAAGAAGATTGATACCAATGGCGACGGAAAAATAACCAAGGATGAAATGACTGGCGGTATGAAAAATCTTGCCAGTTCACTCCAAGGTCAAATCAACAAAACTGGCAGGGGTGGCCCACCTCCTCAGGGCGGTACCCCACCATCTGGCGGATCACCACCGTCTTCATCCGGTTCCGGCAGCACGAGTTCCACACAGTCAAGCAGTGCTACAAAAACATATCAACCAGCCGATACTAATCAGGATGGGACAGTAAGCCAGAAGGAGCAAATTGCTTACGACCTTCTGATGCAGAGTATCTCGTCTGCACAAGCATCTTCAACATCAAGCAACACCAGTAAATCTGCATCATCGACATCCTCAACATCAAGCAACAGTGGCACTGCTGCATCAGCAACTTCAGCTGGCAGCGATGCCAAAATAATGAAACAGCTAATGGATCTGATGCATGCTTACAGCAGCACTAACAGCAGTTCGAGTAGTTCAGGTTTATCGGTTACCGCCTAAGTGTGCATATATGACGTTTTTGTTCACGGTGGCACATCACCGTGAACAATCGTTGTTAATCAATCTGTGTATCCGGTCATGGCACAGAGCAGGATGCCAGTCCATCATCATAATCTTCTGGCGTAGGACGACACTGTCGCAAAATCCTGGGTTGTTGCGCGATTAAGTTGTCACTGCAAACTGCCGCAAGATTCCCAAGGCAAGTCCAGGTGTTGCACTAATTCGCATGGCATCAAACCCATGGTCAAAGAATGGAGCATAAGCCGGCCATTTTGTAGCATTCGGGGCCGTTACACCACGAAACGCCATTGCCCATTGGCCGAAATCACGGCACGCTATTTTCGTCCGAGAGATTGTTAATATGCTGTGATGCAAAGGGTCTTTCTCTATTCTGCCCATCGTTTCATCGACGGCAGCTTCAGCTCCTTCAAGTACTTGCATGAAACTGCCCTTCGAGTAGAGCAGCAAGCCGGTGACTTCTTGTGGTGTGTTATGTCTAACAGAAGATTCGAGAATCTGATGGATTTCTTTGTCCTCTAGCTCTTGAGTTGCTGTGCTGATGTATATAAGCTGAATGAGGGGCATAGTATTGTCTTGGAAAATATGCGCCTACATGAGCGCAGAAATAACAACGATGATTACTATACTCGAATACCGGAGATTTCGCTCGCCGCTATCCAAATTCCGGTAATGTTAAGGGTTGTCAGATGCCTGCCCTTCGTTCCAAGCAAAATTAAGCACAAAAGCGGCCAGTGGCGGAAAATAATTGTGTTGCAGCAAAGCAGCCTGTGGTTGCTGGCTACAGTCGGCACATACGGGAACTAACGGGGGGCAGAATCATTTCTCTTTCCACGACGCAAAGTCGCAGGGCATTTTGAATTCGGTTCGGCTTCACTTGCGCCCTTCCTGTATCACCATATGCGCCCGTTCAATCTCAGTACGAAAGCTTTCCGGAATGCGCGCCCAATCCATGATGTCCACGCGGATCGGCAGGTTGCTTTCGGTGAAGGCTTCCTTGAGGTCATATAGCGCGGCGGTTTCTTCAGGCAGGTTTTGCGGGTTACGCGGCATGAGGTCAAGATCGCTGGCTTCGTGCCCGTTACCGGTGACGCGGCTACCATAGGCCCAGACTTCCACGTGCGGGACGTGAGCCCTCAGTATGGTTTTGACCTGCTCCAGATACTTTTGCGGCAAGTCAAGCGCAAGGGGCGGGGAGGCAGGCATGGTGGCGCTATTCCTTATCACCGAATTTTGCACGCAGAACGATTTCCAATGTTTTGGCATCCGCAATGAAACCCGGCAAGAGCGCCAGCGTTTCCTTGGCGAAACCTTCGCCAAAGTCGTGGGCGGTGTCGTTGCGGTTGTCGCGGTAGGCGAACCAACGCTCCACTTCGTCTACGCTCATCAGGCTGTGGGTAACGGCGAGGCGCAACAAATCTTTGACCGGCGTAGCATCGAGTTTCTTGCCGCCGTGGCCGTAGTCCTTGAGCGCACGCTTGATAAGTTTGAAAGCAGTCTCTTGGGCGAGTTCGTAGCCCTTGACGATGGCGTTGCGGAACACTTCCTGATCTATGCTGTCCGGCTCGGCTTTTTAGTAAAAAGCGAGAGAGGATTCGAGCGTGCCGATGCAGCGTTTGAGGTGGTCGGTGTTGAGTATCATGTTTACTCCCGTGTAGGATTACACCCCTTGCTTCAAACTCGCCGAAATAAAGTCGTCCAAATCCCCATCCAGTACGCTCTGTGTATTGCCGATTTCGACATTGGTGCGCAAATCTTTGATGCGCGACTGATCCAGCACATAGGAGCGAATCTGGTGCCCCCAGCCGATGTCGGATTTGCCGTCTTCCAGCACCTGCTTTTCTTCATTGCGTTTGCGCAGTTCTTCTTCGTACAGGCGCGATTTCAGCATGGCCATGGCTTCGGCGCGGTTGCGGTGTTGCGAGCGGTCGCTCTGGCATTGCACCACGATGTTGGTGGGCAGGTGGGTGATGCGCACCGCCGAGTCGGTCTTGTTGATGTGCTGTCCGCCCGCACCCGAGGCGCGATAGGTGTCCACGCGCAGGTCGGCGGGATTGATTTCCACTTCGATGGAGTCGTCCACTTCGGGAAATACGAACACGCTGGAGAACGAGGTGTGGCGGCGGTTGCCGGAGTCGAACGGCGATTTGCGCACCAGCCTGTGCACACCGGTTTCGGTGCGCAGATGGCCGTAAGCATAGTCGCCGCTCACCTTGAGCGATGCGCCTTTGATGCCCGCAACTTCCCCGTCGGATTGCTCCAGAACTTCGACGCTGAAGCCTTTGCGTTCGCAGTAGCGCAGATACATGCGCAGCAGCATGGAAGCCCAGTCCTGCGCTTCAGTGCCGCCGGAACCGGATTGAATATCGACAAAACAATTATTCGGGTCCATCGGGTGGGCGAACATGCGGCGGAATTCCATGTCCGCGACGCGCTTCTCGATGTCTTGAACGTCGGCATAGGTGCTGTGCAGGCTCTCGTCGTCGTTTTCCGCTTGGGCCATTTCAAACAGCTCGCCCGCGTCGTTCAGATCTTGCCGGATTTTGACCAGACCTAGCACCACGCCCTCCAACATCTTGCGTTCGCGGCCCAGTTCTTGCGCGCGCTTGGCATCCTGCCAGATGGCAGGGTCTTCGGCGAGTTCGCCGACTTCGGCTAGACGTTCCTGCTTGGTATCGAAGTCAAAGATACCTCCGTAATTCCGCACTGCGCAAGGCCAGGTCTTGCAGTTGGTTGGAGAGGGCGTTAAGTTTTTCGGCTTCCATGCTATGTATTCCAGATTCTTTTAGAAGCGCGCATTATACCTGTACTGAGCTGGTCGAAGGTACCGCTTCCCAATGTTCGATGATGAGTTGCAGTGTGGTTTTGCTGTTGTATTCGTTGAGCGCGAGTTTATAGGCGGCGCGGATGCGTTGCGGCATCGGGTCGGCGCTGAAGAAGCGGATGGCATCGAACGTGGCGCGGTTGGTGCTGTCCGCGACTGGGCTAAGGCTGAGCTTGAGGTGTTTTTCGCCGACTACGCGCTGGCTCTGCACGGCGAATTCGCCGTCGAACAATGGCTGCGGAAAACCTTGTCCCCACACTTGTTGTTCCAGGCTGCGCGCGATGTCCACGGTGAAATCGGCCGCAGACAGCACACCGTCGGTTTCGATAATCCGCGTCAGGTCGGCAGGGGAAAGCAGGCTTTGAGCAATGGCTTCGAAGGCGGACTGGAACTCATCGAAGTGTTGTTCGAGAATGCTGACACCCGCCGCCATGGCGTGCCCGCCGAATTTTTGCAGCAAATGCGGATGGCGTTTCGAAAGTAAATCAAGGGCGTCGCGCAGATGCAATCCGGGAATGCTGCGCCCGGAGCCTTTTAATTCACCGGGCTGCGCTCGCGCGAAGGCTATCACCGGGCGGTGAAATTTATCTTTCAGGCGCGAAGCGAGAATGCCGATCACGCCCTGATGCCAAGTCTCATCGAACATCGCCAGACTAAAGCTGTCGGACGGGTTTATATGTTCAAGCGCAGCCAGTGCGGCTTCCTGCATATCAGCCTCGATGCTGCGCCTTTCGCGGTTAAGTGCGTCGAGTTTTTCAGCCATTTGCGCTGCTTCCGCACTGTCATCAGTCAGTAAACACGCGATGCCCAAGCCCATATCCTCCAGCCGACCCGCTGCATTCAGGCGCGGCCCGACGACAAAACCCAGTTCGTAACTTGAAACCTTCGCACGGTCTTTTTTGGCGATTTGCAGCAGTGCGCCGATACCCGCACAAGCCCGACCGGCACGGATGCGCAGTAGCCCCTGTTGCACCAGAATGCGGTTGTTTTCATCCAGTTTTACCACATCGGCCACGGTGCCCAGCGCCACCAGATCAAGCAGGTTGCCGAGGTTGGGTTCGCTTCTCATGTCCCTCTCCCGACGCTGCGCGCTGGGGGAGAGGGGCGTATTTTCACCTGCAAACGTTCCCCGTGACCTTAACTCCGCGCGCAACGCCAGCAACACATAAAACATCACGCCTACCCCCGCCAGATTTTTGCTGGGAAAGGTACAACCGGGCTGGTTGGGGTTGACGATGCAAAGCGCATCCGGCAAGGTATCGCCGGGCAGGTGATGGTCGGTGACCAGCACCTGCATGCCCAGACGGTTAGCCTCGGCCACGCCCTCCACGCTGGCAATGCCGTTATCTACGGTAATCAAAATATCGGGGGTGCTTTCGTGTGCGAAACGAACAATCTCCGGCGTTAAGCCGTACCCGTATTCAAAACGATTTGGCACGATAAAGTCCGCCCTGGCACCGAATGCGCGCAGACCGCGCAAGCCCACGGCACAAGCGGTAGCGCCATCACAATCATAGTCGGCAACGATCAGCAGCTTTTTCTTCTGTGCGATGGCATCAGCCAGCAATATTGCCATGGCTTGCGCATTTTTCAGCAGGGTGAAAGGCAACAGGCGGGCAAGGCCGGTTTCGAGTTGTGTGATGTCCGAAATGCCGCGTGCCGTGTAAATGCGCGCCAGCAGCGGTGCGATACCAGCCTTAACCAGACTTTGGGCAAGGTTTTCCGGGTAACTGCGCGGGATAATTTTAGGCATAAATTGAATGCTTAGTTTCAAAGGATGAGAGTGTATCAGAGCCGTGTATCCTCGTTTTTTATAGTCACTTGGGGTAGAATTCAGGCCGTTTCATAAGTATAGGTACAGGTATCGTGGCTTTGATAGTTCAAAAATATGGCGGCACATCTGTGGGTACACCCGAGCGCATCAAGAGTCTGGCACAGCGTGTGGCCCGATTCAAAGCACAGGGGCATCAAGTTGTAGTGGTGGTTTCCGCCATGAGTGGCGAAACCAACCGCTTGATTGATTTGGCGAAAAAAATTCAGGAGCAGCCTGATCCGCGCGAACTCGACGTGGTTGTTTCAACCGGTGAGCAGGTCAGCATCGGATTGGTTTCCATGGCGCTGATGGAACTGGGCTTGAAGGCCAGAAGTTACACCGGTGCCCAAGTCAGAATTCTGACCGATAGCGCTTTCAACAAGGCACGCATACTCAGCATAGACGAGCAAAATATCCGTGCCGATCTCGCCAATAATTATGTGGTGGTGGTAGCCGGGTTTCAGGGAATAGACGAAGCCGGCAACATTACCACGCTGGGCCGCGGCGGCTCGGACACGACAGGCGTGGCGGTTGCCGCCGCTTTGGGTGCCGACGAATGCCAGATATACACCGATGTGGACGGGGTTTATACCACCGACCCGCGTTTGGTGCCCGAAGCGCGCCGCCTGAGGAGCATCACTTTCGAGGAAATGCTGGAAATGGCCAGCCTCGGTTCCAAGGTGTTGCAAATCCGCTCGGTCGAATTTGCCGGGAAATACAAAGTGAAATTGCGCGTATTGTCTTCTTTCATGGACGATCCGGGCGAAGGCACACTGATTACTTTTGAGGAAAACGATAAAATGGAACAGGCAATTATTTCAGGCATAGCATTCAACCGCGACGAAGCCAAGATCACTGTGCGCGGCGTACCCGACAAACCCGGCATCGCCTACCAGATACTCGGTCCCGTGAGCGAGGCCAACGTTGACGTCGACATGATCATCCAGAACGTCAGCGTGGACGGCACCACGGATTTTTCCTTTACCGTCCACCGCAATGAATTTGCCAAGGCGATGGACATACTGAAAAACCAGGTGCAGCCGCACATCGGGGCGCGAGACGTGATTGGCGACAACCGCAATGCTAAGGTATCGGTGGTCGGCGTCGGCATGCGCTCGCACGTCGGCATTGCCAGCAAAATGTTCCGCACACTGGCGGAAGAAGGCATCAACATCCAGATGATCTCCACCTCGGAAATAAAAATCTCCGTAGTGATCGACGAAAAATACATGGAATTAGCCGTGCGCGTACTGCACAAGGCTTTTGACCTTGATCAAGAAGCCGCGTAGAAGCTATATATCGTTTGACCTTTGATGAGGATTACGGTAATCTGCGCGGCCTTTCGGAGAGATGGCCGAGTGGTCTAAGGTACTCCCCTGCTAAGGGAGCGTTGGACAAAATCTGACCGAGGGTTCGAATCCCTCTCTCTCCGCCAAGATGCAATGCAATAGCGTCCAATGAAGTACACTAAACCCGCGTAACAGCGGGTTTTTTCTTGACTTGTCGTCCAATTCCTGAAACCTCTACGCAGCCTGTAGCATGAAGTCCACATGCACGGAATCAAAGGGGAAAACAATTTTTCCGTCATCGGTCTTATCCAGAAGCCCTGCATTTAGTAAAGCATGAACGTCAGTATGTACGCCCTTAACATCCCGCTCCACTCGCCGCGCTACTTCGCGCATGGACAACGCACCGGCGCCAGTCATCGCCTTGAGTACGTCCCAACGCTTAGGTGAGAGTGTGCGCCAAAGGTCTGCAGTACTCTCAAAGCTGCGATAAGCACCTTGTGACTTACCTGTTGCAATAGCATTCATTATGCGTGCATTGGCGTCTTCGCGGCTGGAAATCCCAATAACAACTGTTTTCATATCTGCCTCCATTTATCAACCTTTAGCCAGAAATCGTTAAGCAGCGCTTGCATCGTGGTAAACCTGTAGGGCAACTCGCCCCCGTTCCAGTGATAGTGGTCGCCTTTGCCTGCTTCATTGTCATAGCGCAACACGCATTCACCTTCTACAACTAGTGACAAGCTGTATTTGAAAGTATGTTCACTACCGCGCACTGACTCAGGTACTCGCACCACACGCAACTCAGCAAAGGCGTTGTTGCCCTGCTTAATTCTTTCATCTATCAGTACTTGTGCTTTCATGTTGTAAACCATACCAACACTTTAGGCGACTGTCAATTTATCAAATTCGATTGCACTTCACCGGCACTTGCAAACGCATTACGGCTTTTCAGTTATCGAGCTGTTATCGCCAAATAGTTATCCAAACACTCAATCACCGTTGAGTCATTAAACACAACTCCCAAACCGATCATCTGTGTTACTTGAGCGTATGGAACCTGAGCCGTGGGAACTTCTTTAACTTTTATTTCCCCCTCGTCTGTGCGAGTGAACACTTCGGCCAGTACCCACTATCTGTCTTTAATCAAAATAGCCGACTGTCGCGTATCTTACAAAGTCACACTCATGGCGCGCAATCGTTATGGTATGGAATTTATAACGAATTGTAATTGTGAATATTTCTTCATCAGGCATAGGTTTTGCTAGTATTATTTCGTCGTGTATTAAAATACATTACGATGCAAGATAGCACACTAAGAAAGGTTAGTCATGGTCAACGCGATTCAGGTGTATGGCGGTATCTGGATGGGGCGGGATGGAGACACGCAGATCAGCGATGTGCGCATCTCGTTGCTCGAAGAAATCGGCAAAACCGGTTCCATCACGCAAGCGGGCAAGGCTGTGGGAATCAGTTACAAGACGGCATGGGATGCGGTGGATGCGATGAAAAATCTTTCCGGTGCAGCGCTGGTGGAAAGCCTGACCGGCGGCAAGGGCGGTGGCGGCACTCGACTGACCGAGGCCGGGCAGAAACTGGTGCAGACCTATCGCCTGATCCAGAAGGAGCATCAGCGCTTCCTGTCCAGCATCAGCGAGGGCATGGACGACTTCGATAATTCCTTTCAATTGCTCAGGAGGCTCTCCATGAAAAGCAGCGCGCGCAACCAGTATTTTGGCAAGGTTACCTCCATACGCGGCGGCTCGGTCAATGCCGAAGTCGAACTTTCCCTCAACGGCGAAGACAAGATCACCGCCACCATTACTCACGAGAGTTTGGAAAATCTTGGCCTCAAGATCGGCAGCGAAGGGTGGGCGCTGATCAAGGCTTCATGGGTGATCCTCAGCACCGAGGACAGTGATTTTAAGATCAGTGTGCGCAACCGGCTGCGCGGCACCGTGACGCGCCTGACCAAAGGCCAGGTCAACAGTGATGTAGTGCTGACTTTGGCGGGGGGTAATACCGTCAGCGCTATCGTGACCAACGACAGCATCGAACACATGGGGCTGGAAGTGGGGGCAAAAGCCTGTGCCTTGTTCAAGTCTTCCAGCGTGATTCTTGGCGTTGCTGCCTGAACTGATCGAACGATTTTGGGTTGTAGGGTGGATAAGCGTAGTGCATCCACCATCATAGGAAATCGGTGGATGCGCCGAGCTTATCCACCCTGCAGCTAATAGAACGATTTTTTGTTATTTTATTAGGAGAAAGACATGATATTTCGGAAATTAAATTGGCTATTTGCTGTTAGCTTGTTGCTTTGCGGAGCGATTGTTCAGACTGCTACGGCAGGTGAGGTAAGCGCTGCGGTGGCGGCGAATTTCACTGCACCGGCTGAGCAGATCGTTGCGCTGTTTCAAAAAGAAAGCGGTCACACGGTGAAGCTGAGTTTTGGTTCCAGCGGCAAGTTTACTTCTCAAATAAAAGAAGGCGCGCCGTTCGATGTGTTCCTCGCCGCCGATGAGAAAAATCCCAAGCTGCTGGAAGACGGCGGGCTGGCGGTTGCCAATTCGCGCTTCATCTACGCGCTGGGCAAGCTGGTGTTATGGAGTGCAAAGCCGGGATACGTGGATGACAAGGGCGATGTGTTGAAAAGCGCAAGCTATAATAAATTGGCCTATGCCGATCCCAAGCTCGCTCCTTACGGTATGGCTGCCAAAGAAACACTGGAAGCATTGGGCCTGTGGAACAACATACAGAGCAAACTGGTGACCGGCGAAAGTATCACCCAGACTTATCAGTTTGCCGCAACTGGAAATGCGGAGCTGGCTTTTATCGCATTGTCACAGATTACCAAGGAGGGCAAAGCGAATGAAGGTTCGTCGTGGCTGGTGCCAGCGAATCTGTATAACCCGATTCGCCAAAGTGCAGTGCAGTTGACTGCGGCCAAAGACCCGGCAGCAGCGAAAGCATTTCTTGATTTCTTGAAATCCCCCAAAGCTGTGGCAATTATTCGCAGCTTTGGTTATGAGTTGCCCTGAAATAATTAGCCGATAAAGGTAAGATGTGGTGAGCTTGCGAACCGCATCAATCGCGACCGTTCGACAAGCTCACGGCGAACGGAATGATGCGGTTCCTTCGTCACCACATCCTACGGTAATATGGAAAACACATTAGACCCCGCTGATTTACAGGCCGTATGGTTGACCCTCAAGTTGGCCAGTGTCACCACTGTGCTGCTGTTGTGCATTGCCACGCCACTGGCATGGTGGTTGTCACATAGTCGCAAGTGGTACAAGGGGCCGGTCGCAGCATTGGTGGCGTTGCCGCTGGTGTTGCCGCCCACGGTGCTGGGATTCTATTTGTTATTGCTGATGGGGCCGCATGGCTTGGTGGGAGAGCTCACCAGCGCTTTACATCTCGGCAGGTTGCCTTTCAGTTTTGCCGGATTGGTGGTCGGCTCGGTGCTGTTCTCCATGCCATTTGCCGTGCAGCCGATCCAGAATGCATTCGAGGCGATAGGCAAGCGCCCGCTGGAAGTGGCGGCGACCTTGCGCGCGAGTGCATGGGACCGTTTCTTCAGTGTGGCGCTGCCGCTGGCACGTCCCGGTTTTCTGACGGCGATTATTCTTGCCTTCGCGCACACGGTGGGTGAGTTCGGCGTAGTACTGATGCTGGGTGGCAATATCTCCGGCGAGACGCGCGTACTCTCGGTCGCCATCTACAATCATGTCGAAGCGATGGAATATGGCGCGGCGCATCTCCTTGCAGGCGGGATGGTACTGTTCTCGTTCATGGTGCTGCTCGGACTGTATCTGGCGGGCGGAAAATTGTCGCAGGTTTCCAAATGAACGTTATACATTCTATGGATATCCGCGCTCACTTCAAGATGCAACTGGACAGTTTCATGCTCGACGCGGCTTTTAATGCCCCCTCTGTGGGCGTTACCGCCCTGTTTGGCCCCTCCGGTTCCGGCAAGACCACGCTGTTGCGCTGCATCGCGGGATTGGAGCGCGCCGCCGGAACGCTGCACGTGCATGGCGAAGTGTGGCAGGACGACGTGCGGAGTTTGCCGACGCACAAGAGACGGCTGGGTTATGTGTTTCAGGAAGCCAGTTTGTTTCCGCATCTGTCGGTGCGCGCTAATCTGGAATATGGCTTAAAGCGCATTCCGTTAGTCGAGCGCAAAGTGCAGCTGGAGCACGTAGTGGAATGGCTGGGTTTGAGTCACCTCATCGGGCGTGGCGATCCAGCCAGCCTTTCCGGGGGCGAACGCCAGCGTGTTGCAATGGGGCGCGCGCTGCTCACCAGCCCGCGCCTGCTGCTGATGGACGAACCGCTCTCCGCACTCGACACCGCAAGCAAACAGGAAATCCTGCCGTATCTGGAAAGATTGCATCGCGAACTGGAAATTCCCGTGCTCTATGTCAGCCACTCGCTGGATGAAGTCGCCCGGCTGGCAGATCACCTTGTTGCGATGGAAAAGGGGCGGGTCATTGCCAACGGGGCGTTAAACGAAGTTCTCGTTCGACCCGATTTGCCGCTCGCGAATTTCGATGATGCGGGGGCGGTGATCGAGGCGGTGGTGGGACAACAAGACCCGACCTACAATCTTACGCAATTGGATTTTTCTGGCGGGAGCTTATGGGTGGGGCAAGTCAAGCAGCCGTCCGGTAATCGGGTGCGCGTTCGTGTACTGGCGCGCGATGTGAGCATCGCCACGCAACTGCCGCAGGGTTCCAGCATTACCAATATTCTGCCTGCCCGTATAGCCGGGATACATTGCGAAAGTTCGGACAAGGTGAATATTTCCATGACGGTCGGTGAATCTCAAGTGCTGCTTTCACGCATTACGCGCCGTTCACTCGATCTGCTCGGGATTACGGTCGGGATGCACGTGTTCGCACAGGTAAAGAGCGTGGCGCTGATGGCGTGAAGAGCGCAGCAGTGCTGTATCCGGTTTTAGCGCTTGTCACCCGGCCGATTTAGTCGCAAAATGCAGCTCGAAAGTTACTCCGGAATAAACTGCCATGAGCGAACTTACCCAAGCTCAGACCGACTCTGCCTCCAACATCGAGCGAGGAAAAGTTTTGTTGTTTGTGGATGACGAAGCCAATATCCTGAACGCGTTGCGACGTCTGTTTCGACCGCTTGGATATGCTATTTTCACTGCCGGCAGCGGCGTGGAAGCCTTGGAATTGCTGGAACATCAACCGGTCAATCTGGTTATTTCCGATATGCGTATGCCGCAAATGGATGGTGCCCAATTGCTTGAGCAAATACGTATCAAGTGGCCGGAAACAGTACGTATTCTGCTGACAGGTTACGCCGATGTCGCATCGACCATGGATGCAATCAACAAAGGGGAAATTTACCGTTATATTGCCAAGCCGTGGGAAGACAACGACATCATTTTACTGGTGCGCCATGCATTGGAGCACAAAGTGCTGGAGCTGGAGACGCAAAGGCTGCAACAGCTCACCTTGCGCCAGAATGAAGAATTGAAATCCCTTAACGCCAGCCTGGAAGCCAGAGTGCTGGATCGCACGGCGGAACTGCGCCAGACCATGTCCTTTCTGGAACAGGCGCATGCTGAATTGAAATCGAGTTTTATAACCTCGGTCAGGATTTTTTCCAATCTTTTTGAATTACGCACCGGCAGACTGGCCGGACACTCGCGCCGGGTGGCCGACCTTGCCCGTTCGATAGCCCGGCACATGAGAATGTCCGAGCCGGAAATTCAGAATGTCATGTTCGCCGGACTGCTGCACGACATTGGCAAGATCGGTTTACCGGATGACTTGCTGGAAAAATCGTTTTCCTCCCTCAATGGCGAGGAACGAGCACTGGTTATGAAGCACCCCGCAATCGGACAAGCCGCCCTCATGTCGCTGGACAAACTAAAAGGGGCGGCGGAACTGATTTGTTTTCACCACGAACGCTTTGACGGAAATGGTTACCCCAATTCACTTGCCGGTACGGAAATTCCGCTGGGCGCACGCATACTCGCCGTCGCCAACGAATACGATGCCTTGCAAAGCGGCACGCTGATTAACCAGAGGCTGTCGGCTGAAAAGGCGCTTGAATTTATCGTAAAGGGGAGTGGTCAACGCTACGATCCTGCGGTGGTCAATGCTTTCAACCAAGTTCTGGCAGATATTGCCGCGCAAAAATCTGAACGGGCGATTGAATTAAGAACGATAAATTTAAAAATAGGCATGGTGCTGGCACGCGATCTGACTTCTCCCAACGGCTTGCTGCTGCTATCCCGCGATCATGTATTGGATGCGGCCATGATAGAAAACCTGCACCAGTTCGAACATCATGAGGGACATCAATTACTGCTTTCGATCAAATTAGATGCGGACAGGAAGAAATAATATGGATACCGAACCAGAGTTTGTTGCATTCGCATGGAATGACCGTTACGCCACCGGCATTGCAGAAGTGGACGAACAGCACCGCCAACTGGTGAATCTGATCAACCAGATTGGCGGAATCTGCGCCATGGAAAAAGATATCCGGAATGCCCTGCCCATATTGATCGAACTGGAGCGATACACCCAATATCATTTTTCTTGCGAAGAAAAAATGATGGAGTTGTTCCAGCTTAACTCATCGCATGTGGAGAGCCATTTCAGCGCACACGAATATTTCCGGCAACAGATGACCAAAGCCGCGGAAATATTTTCCGGGAATTCCGGCGGGTCGATGCAGATCATGACCCATTTGCTGGGATATTTGACCAATTGGCTGGTGCATCACATCATGGGGATGGACATGCGCATGGCGCGCGAGATACAGGCCTTGCAGGCGGGAGCAAGCCACAGTGAAGCAGTTAATCAGGCTGCGGCAGCGATGGAAAAATCGGCCGATGTAATGCTGGATGCGCTGAATGCCCTGTACGGAAAACTCGGCGAAAAAACGCTGGAGGTGATGCGCAAGAATCAGGAGTTGGAACAGAAGCAAAAAGCGCTGATAGAGTTGAATGAACAACTGGATCAGCGGGTACAGTTGCGTACAGCCGAATTGCTGGAGGCTAACCAACAACTGCTTGCCAATAACCGCGATTTGAAACTTCTCAACGAAAGAATAGAGGCCGCGCACGCACAATTGTTGCAATCCGAAAAAATGGCTTCCATCGGCCAACTCGCCGCAGGCGTTGCCCACGAAATCAACAATCCGATCGGTTTCGTCAATTCCAATCTGGGAACGCTGGGGAAATACATTGCCGATTTGGGGAAAGTGCTTGATGGATACGGGCGGGTAGAGACCAAAAATCCCGGTCAAGGATACGCGGAGGTAGATGAAATAAAACGGACGGTTGATCTGCCATATTTATTGGAGGATATGCCCAATTTACTCAAGGAGTCACAGGAAGGGCTGACAAGGGTGAAGCGCATTATTTCGGATTTGCGCGATTTCAGCCATGTTGACGAATCAACCTGGCAGTTTGCCAACCTTGAACAGGGCATGGACAGTACGCTTAACGTGGTGACGAACGAGATCAAATACAAGGCAGAGGTGGTCAGGGAATATTCCGGTCTGCCCGAGGTTGAATGCATGCCCACGCAGATTAACCAGATTTTTTTGAATTTGCTGATGAATGCCGCACAGGCTATCGACAGCAAAGGCACTATCACCATCCGTACCGGTGTGCAGGATGAGGAAGTCTGGGTGGAAGTGGAGGATACCGGCAGGGGTATTCCGCAAGACGTTATCACGCGGATATTTGATCCGTTTTTTACGACCAAGCCGGTCGGGCAGGGGACCGGCCTGGGGTTATCCGTTTCCTACGGGATTGTAAAGAAGCACGGCGGCCATTTCGACGTTAAGAGCACGGTGGGAAAAGGGACAACAATGCGGCTTTGGTTGCCGCGTCAGCGTTGCCTCACCCCTCCGGCAGATTAGTGAAAGGCGTATTTCGCACCGGGCGCAAATATTTAGGTCTTTCACCCGCCCCCCGGCGGGAGTAATCCCGCCTCAATATAAATTTCCACGCCGTTTGCCGGGGTGATGGCAGTTGCCGGAATATTGATTCCATTGCGCCATTTTTCCACCGCTTGTCGCTTTGACTCTCCTGTCACCAGAAACATGACCTCGCGTGCCGCGCTCAAACGATGAGCACTGAGAGAAACCCGGTCGGGCGGGGGCTTGGGGGCGTCGTGTACCGCAATGGCCCCCGCTGAATGACGCGTGGTGCCCCAGTCGTGTTCCGGAAACAGGCTGGCGGTGTGTCCGTCTTCACCCAGCCCCAGCAGAACCAAATCAAATAATTCGATATTTTGAACCGCTTGCGTATAACTGGCGGCTGCCTTTTCCGCCCCGTTCTCAGCCGGAATAGCATGAATTTGACCGCGTGGAATGGGGACATGATCCAGCCACGCCTGAGCGGCCATCAGGCTGTTGCGTTCCGCGTGAGCGGGCGGCAGGCAGCGTTCATCGCCAAAATAGACCTGCCAGTTTGTCCAGTCTGCGTCTGCCACGCGCAGTGCCTCATAAATCCGGCGCGGGGTTGTACCGCCGGCAAGAACGATATAGAAAATTCCCCGCTGTCTGATGGACTGTTGTGCGCTGTGCAAGATAGTCTGCACTGCCCTTTTTTCCAGTTCGGCGCTTGTAACATAAGTCTGCCAGCGGCAATTTTGCTTGATTTGTAATGAGGACATAATGTGAATGTGGGATAATTGTCCACACATTATGCGGTCAGACTGATGGTGCTGTAAAACACTGCCTGAATTTTGCCGGGCCAGAAATTTTACTGTCATGAAACGCTATGTATTTAAGTCGATTTTTACAGGGGGCATTATGAGGTTGGCAATGATAGGGCTGGGTAAAATGGGCGGCAACATGGTGCGCAGGTTGCGCCGGGGCGGGATTGAAGTGGTGGGTTATGACCGGGCCACTGACGTGGTCGCGCAACTTGCCAAAGAAGAGGGGATGATAGCGGCCACTTCGGTTGAAGACGCGGTTACAAAATTATCCGGCCCGCGCGTGGTGTGGCTGATGCTGCCGAGCGGTGACCCGACCGAGCAGCAAATTCGGGCGCTTGCACTCGTCCTGTCGCGCGGGGATGTGATTGTGGATGGCGGCAATTCGAATTATCACGATAGCCAGCGCCGGGGCGCATGGCTGGCGGAGCAGGGTATAGGATTTATGGATTCAGGAACTTCCGGCGGAATCTGGGGATTGGATAACGGATATTGCCTGATGGTCGGTGCAAGCCCGGAAGTGGCGCAAATCATGACGCCTGTTCTGCAGACGCTGGCACCTGCCGCGGATCGTGGATGGGCGCATGTGGGACCGGTCGGGGCGGGGCATTTTACCAAGATGATCCACAACGGTATCGAATACGGCATGATGCAGTCGTTTGCCGAAGGACTGGAACTGATGCGCGGAAAGAGTGAATTTTCGCTCGACCTCGCGCAGATTACCGAGCTATGGAGACATAGTTCTGTGGTGCGCAGTTGGTTGCTTGATCTGACTGCGGAAGCCCTGAAGCACGATCAGAATCTGGAGCAAGTGGCGCCCTTTGTGCCGGACTCGGGTGAAGGCCGCTGGACGGTGGTGGAGTCGATAGATCAGGGCGTCGCTGCTCCGGTATTGACTCTGGCCCTGCAAATGCGCTTCACCAGCCAGAATGAAACCGGATACGGTTACCGGCTGCTTTCGACTATGCGCAATGCGTTTGGCGGACATACTATCAAATCAAGCGGAGAGTCAAAATGAAAACTCTGGAACCCTGTACTCTGGTTATTTTTGGTGCCGGCGGGAATCTGGTGCGGGTGAAGCTGATTCCTTCCTTGTTCCGTTTGGAAATGGCCAATCGCTTGCCTCCTCAGATGGTCATTCTTGCCGCGAGCCGGGCAGTGCGTAGCCGGGAGCAGTGGATAGAAGAAGTGGTGGCCATGCTCAAAGCAAAATTTCCGCAGGGTTACGATCAGGAAGTGTTCGAGCGTTTCAGTCAGCGTCTGCATTACCATTCCAATCCTCCGGACGATCCGGGGGCCTATGTTCGGCTGAAGGAAACCTTGGAAGAAAATCCGGACTTCTCCCGCAATGTGGTGTTCTATATGGCCGTTCCCCCTTCAGAGTTTTCCGTATTCATCGACAATCTGGGTAATACGGGCTTGCTCAAGGAAAATAACGGCTGGCGCCGCGTGGTGATCGAGAAGCCTTTTGGCTACGATTTATTGAGTGCTCAGACGCTGCAAGCAAGTTTATACAAATATTTGAACGAACCGCAGATTTACCGCATTGACCACTACCTCGGCAAAGGGACGGTGCAGAACGTGATGGTGTTCCGTTTTGCCAACCTGTTGCTGGAACCGCTGTGGAATCACCACTACATTGACCATGTGCAAATCACCCATTCCGAGACTCTGGGTGTCGGCGGACGCGCCGGTTACTATGAAGGCTCGGGGGCTTTGCGCGATATGATACAGAGCCACCTGCTGCAATTGATGGCACTGGTGGCGATGGAACCGCCGGTGACCATGTCAGCGGAACATTTGCGCGACGAAAAAGTGAAAGTGCTGAAGGCGATACGCCCGATCACCCAGAATTCAGTTCATGCCCATTCATTTCGCGGCCAGTACACGGGAGGAACCATAGAGGGTAAAACCGTGCCCGGTTATATGGAGGAACTGGACGTGGCGAAAAACAGCACAACTGAAACTTATGCAGCACTTAAATTGTTTGTGGACAACTGGCGTTGGGCTGGGGTCCCGTTTTATCTGCGCACCGGCAAACGGATGGCGGAAAATAGCTCGGCGATCTGCATACGTTTCAAGACTCCGCCTCAGGATTTACTGCGCCATACCCGCCAGACACCGTCGCAACCAAACTGGATCATGCTGGGTATCCAGCCCAATGATTGTCTGAAAATGGAAATGCAGGTCAAGGTTCCGGGGCTGGATTTGCGCACCCGCAGCATCAGTCTGGACGCTACTTACCGCAAAGAGGGTGACGATGATTACGATGCCTACGCGGGTTTGTTGCTGGACGTTATGCTGGGTGATCCTTCGCTATTTTTGCGCATAGATGAAGTCGAAGCAGCATGGCGCGTGGTGGATCCCATCCTCAAGGTGTGGTCGATGGAGCGCGACTTCATCAACGGATATCAGGCCGGGAGCTGGGGGCCGCGCGGTACCTACAGACTGTTTGATCGCGATGATCAATTCTGGAGGCACTCCCTGAATCTGGACGGGGCCAATCCCGAGGCGTATTGAGTTTGCAGCGTTCCGCTGACTAAAGTCATCAGCTAAATTTGGGCTGTGACTTTGGATCGTGGCATGAACCCATTGGGACTCACGGCGTTTTTTAACCATGAGTTCCTCTCGATAACACCGGATTTGTTAACGATATATCTAATCTTGGCTCGTGTTCTTTGCAGCAAGTATGTTTGTGCTGTCATTACCCGACACCTTAGACGGGTTTTTATACCCGAAACTAAGGTGTACACTCTGTCCGTATAACGATAACGAATGCGCGATTTTGCTGCGCAGCAATGGGGAGAGTGTCAATTTACCGCTTCATAATTAGTTTGGTCAGGCATTGACCGGCGATGGTACGACTTTAGTTTGTGTGTGCTTTAGCGTCGGCTCATCCTAATAGTTAGACTGAAGTGGTTACCCAGGCAGAAAAATAAATTGGTTGGAAGCGTTCATTGCGTATCCTGATTGGGGATATATTTGTGCACGAACTGCCATTTGTAATTTCTCTGTAAGCGTAGTATCTGTAGGACGAAAGTAATGAGTTCCAGAATAATCAAAGCAAGGTATTTCATCGCAGGTTCTGTTTGCATCCTCGTTGTCGTCATTATCGCAACTTCAATTGCATCATCCTATTTTCTGCGGGAGCGGGAAATTGAATCTTGGCGACAACAGCTTGCTGATTTGACGCTGGTTCTGGCGGAACAAACATACCAGTCCATGTCATCCGCTCAAATTGCGATGGATAGTATAGCGGAGCGTGTCAACGCACTGGGCGTCCGGAATGAAGCAGAGTTACGTGCTAAAACGGGCTCTGCAGCCATTCATCAAATATTGCTCGACAAGATTACCGGATTGAGCCAGGTAGATGTTGCTACTATCGTTGCTGCCAATGGCGACGTGATTAACTTTACGCGCACTTATCCTGCACCTGCAATCAATTTGTCCGATCGGGACTACTTCAAGGCGCATCTGAAAGATCCGGCGCTCGGTTTGTTTATCAGTGATCCGGTTAAAAATAAAGCTAATGGGAAGTGGGTTTTTTATCTGAGCCGCGGCATCAAGGATTCGTCAGGAAGATTCATTGGGTTGGTTCTCGTTGGAATTTCCGTTGATCAACTCACCGATTTTTATGCGCGTCTGGGCAAGACGCTCGGTGAGGGAGCCGCCATCACACTTTATCGCCGAGATTTTTCCATCATGTCGCGGTGGCCGCGCAAGGATGAAACGATAGGAGAAAAAAACCTCACCGGGACAACTCATCTTGTTGTTGAGGATTTGAAGCAAACCGATGGCGTTATTTTTAATGCCGGGCCACGTTTCAGCGACTCCGGTCGATCCGTTGCAAGGCTGGGGGCTGTACGTGTTCTTGACCGGTTTCCGCTGATAGTCAATCTGACGATCACCGAAAATTTTTTCCTTGCGAACTGGCGTCATGCAGTCAAATCTATTGTGGTGCTGGCATTGGGAAGTATCGTTGCATTGGTTTTTGCAACCTTTTACCTGCTGCGAATTGCCCGCCAGCGAGAGAGGAGTATTACCCTGCTTCATAACCTGACCGATCAGGTTCCAGGAGTCTTATTTCAACTCAAGTTATTGCCGGACGGTCAAATCAGCTTTCCTTATGTGAATAAAGTGTTTCTTGATCAATATGGATTGAAGCACGAACAACTTCCTGTGGAAGCTTCCGCAATATTTGCTTATCAACATCCCGATGATAAAGCAAAAATATTGGCATCAATGAGGAATTCTGCAGCGACTTTACAGTCTTGGCACGAAGATTACCGCCTGGTCTTACCGGATAAGGGGATTGCCTGGCGTCATGGTGATGCCCAGCCGCAGAAATTGGAAGATGGCACGATCCTGTGGCATGGCTACATAGCAGACATTACCGAGCGCAAGCGAACCGAGCAAGCGTTGAAGATGGAAAGCGAGAAGAATCTGGCCCTTTTGCATAATGCAAGCGACGGAATTCACATCCTTGATAGCGATGGTAATCTCATTGAGGCCAGCCATTCTTTTTGCGCTATGCTGGGCTATACGCATGACGAGATGATCGGCATGAACGTGGCTCAGTGGGACGCGAAATTAAATGGCACGGATATTACCCGTAAAGTTGCTCAACAGTTAGTGCAACCGGTTCGCAGCCAGTTCGAATCACTTCACCGTCGCAGGGATGGTACCATTTTTGATGTTGAAATCAGCGGGTTTCCTTTGGAGTTGGGCGGACGAAAGGTCCTTTTCAATTCTTCACGGGATATTAGCGACCGCAAGAAAATGGAAGCGGATTTGCAACAGCAACTGGTCTTTTCCTATGCGCTCAACAAAATTTCAAAAACGCTGGTCGAGCATGAATGTCCAAAATTCATTCTGGAAAATACGGTCCGGATCATTGGTGAAACCTTGGGAGCTGACCGTGCTCTGATTTACGATATCGAGTTTGATAAGGAGCAAGTCATTGGTCTGTGCGAATGGTTGAATCCTGATAATCCGGGAATTACTTCCTCATTAGCCACCTATCCCCTGCAGGTTTTTTCCGGTGGTACCGCAGAGTTGCAGAGAACAAAATCCTGGATTACCAGCCACAATGACAATATCAATCCACATCTTCTGAAAGATGGGTCCGGCGAGATACTTCATCAGAAAAAAATGATCAAGAGTTTGCTTTGGTATCCGTTCGCGTTTCGGAATGCCGGGCTGTATGCGTTGGTATTGAATCAAACGCTTGTGCACAAGGAATGGACAGGGAAAGAAATCGCATTCCTTGATTCGGTGAGTCAGCTGACTAGCGTTGCTTTGGAGAAGATTCAGTTGGTGGAAGAACGCATGCGAGCCGAGAAGGAACTCAGGATTGCTGCAACCGCTTTTGAAACCCGGGAAGGGTTGCTGGTATCGGATGCGAATAATTTAGTACTTCGTGTCAATCAGGCATTCAGCAGAATCACGGGATACGCACCTGAAGAAATTATAGGAAAGAACCCGAGCGTGCTCTCATCCGGACTTCAGGATGCTAAATTTTATGCGGAAATGTGGGAATCCATTGTTGGCACCGGTGCATGGGAGGGCGAGATATTGAATCGCCGGAAAAATGGCGAAGTATTCCCCGAACATCTCACAATTACTTCTGTGAAAGATTCAAACGGCAGTATTGCCAATTATGTTGCCGCGTTTGACGATATTTCCAAGAACAAATCTGCCGAAGCCGAGATCAAGAATCTTGCGTTCTATGATCCTCTTACCGGCCTGCCTAACCGGCGCCTGTTAGTAGACCGGCTCCAGCAAGCTTTGGCTTCCAGTGGACGCAGCGGAAAAGAGGGGGCGATTCTTTTCATTGATCTGGATAATTTCAAGAGCCTTAACGACACGTTTGGTCACGACATAGGGGATATGCTGCTGCAACAGGTTGCGCATCGTCTTGAATCCTGTGTTCGGGAAGGGGACACGGTTGCCCGTCTGGGTGGGGATGAGTTCGTGGTGATGCTGGAAGACCTGAGCGAGAAAAGTTTAGAAGCGGCCGAGCAAACCGAGGCAGTAGCCGGAAAAATACTGGCATTGCTCAATGAGCCCTATTTGCTGGCTACGCACCAACACCACAGTACCCCCAGTATCGGCGCAACCCTGTTCATTGACCACAAACAACCCCTTGAGAATTTGTTGAAACAGGCTGATATTGCCATGTATCAATCCAAGAAAGCCGGTCGTAATACGCTGCGCTTTTTTGATCCCGAGATGCAGGAAGTCATTAACGCGCGTTCAACGCTGGAACGAGAATTGCGCAATGCAATTGACCTGAACCATTTTGACCTGCATTACCAGATTCAGGTGGACAGTCTGAACCGTCCATTGGGTGCCGAGTCATTGATACGCTGGAACCATCCTGAACATGGCTTGGTGTCACCCGCTCAGTTCATTCCTCTGGCAGAGGAAACCGGATTGATTCTTGCCATCGGATATTGGGTGTTGGAGACAGCGTGTATTCAGCTCAAGGCATGGCAGCAGGACAGCATGACCCGTGATTGGATACTGTCTGTGAACATTAGTGCCAAGCAATTTCATCAAGCTGATTTTGTTGCGCAAATAACGGACTTCATCCGGATTTATGCGATTGATCCCACTCGGCTCAAGCTTGAGCTGACTGAAAGTATGCTGCTCGAAAATATCGATGAGACGATTTCCAATATGAATGTGTTGAAAGAAATGGGGGTCCGATTTTCACTGGATGACTTCGGTACGGGATATTCATCACTGCAATACCTGAAGAAGTTGCCGCTGGATCAACTCAAGATCGACCAGTCGTTCGTGCGTGATATTGCCACCGATAGCAGTAATCGGGCGATTGTGAGTACAATTATCGTGATGGCGCGAAGCTTGAATCTGGATGTTATTGCAGAAGGGGTGGAAACTGAAGATCAGCGACAATTTCTTCTGGACAATGGCTGCCGCCACTTCCAGGGATATTTGTTCGCAAAGCCGGTACCGATAGATAAGTTTAACCAGATGTAGCCAAGTTTTGTTTACAGTTTGCTCTTTTCTGGGGTTGGCATGGTGATAAGCCTACCGTATGCAAAGATTACGGTACGCCGTTTCCAGTCTTGAGGTAAAAGACTCAATTTGCATATTGCTGCAATGTACCATGGTTACGGTCCAGATTCGGCGATCAAAACCGATCAGGTCGTTAAAGATGATCGAATCACTATCCGCATCCCCGCTTGTATTTTGCCTGATTCCCATGCTATCCAGAATGATGGGGGATTGATGCAGCCGCAGATGCTGTTCCGGATTAAGCAGTACGTCCTCGAAATCATTCATGTAGTGGCGTAAATCCAGCGTGGTAGCAGTCGTTTGTACGGTGTCCAGCAGTCTGGATAACTCTTTTTCCAGCCCGGGACGGGTATCTTCATGGGCTGTGTGCAGATGCACTTTCAATAAGTTCAATTCTTGTAGCTGTGATTGCATTTCCGCTTTGCGCGATGAGATTCGCTTGGCCACCTTGTCCACCAGATTGTTGAAAAATCCCCAGGCTACCCTATCTCTGGCCTGTGCCTCCGTGGGGGCGGTATCGACTATAGTATGACCGTTAAAATACACCACTTGCTGGGGCACATCCCGCTGTATTACTTGTCCAGACAGCTCCACACCCATCAGCGTTTTTTCATGCCGGCGCATGCCCATCAAAGCATAAGCCTGGTTGCTGGTGGGATTTTCGATAAAATATTCCTGAATGGCCCGGCTGGCCCGGAAAGCCTCCGAGATGAAATCCTTGGACGGGAATATGGCATGAACATACGCATTTTGGGCATAGGTATTGAGGTTGATCGATACCGGACCGGGTACGTTGAGTGCCAGAGTTCGGGAATATTCCAGCGCATTCAGGACGGGCTTGCGGTAATGGTCGGGATACCCGCCGGTCAATTTTAGGCGGGGATCAACAATGGTTACGGCATGTTCAATTACGGGCAAAAGTTCGGCGGCCACAGCCTGATCAAAACCAAACAAATGCCTGAACACGTCCATTTGCTTTCCTGAAGTTTGGATTAGAAAGGATTATAGGGCAGAAGAATACCGTAATGATATTGAGAACGGCCGCAGTAATGCAATTATTATTTATGGGGAGCAGGGCAGGGGGATGCGGATCGGGGACACATTTCCAAGTCGTTTTCTGCCGGCGTTAATCCCAGCCAACTCTGAATGATAACCGGGTCGAAGCCAACTTCCCTGCGCCCGTCGGCTTCCATAAGGGGACGGCGGATTAGTAACGGGTCTTGTTGCATGAGACGTAATGCGCTGATTTCATCAAACTGTCCGGGAACAATCTCGCCGGATTTAACGCGCGGTGCGGCAGGGTTAAACCAGTCTGCTACGGGGCGATTTCCAAAAAATGAGCGCAAATAACCATCTGTCCATTGCTCGGTCAATAAATTTTTGGCCAACACTTGGTGTCCGGCTGCGGTGAGCAACGCTTTTTGTTTGGCGTTGTTGCCGCAACCGGGCTTTTCAAAAAAGATGACGGTGGTCATCTGACATCCTTCAACTTGAGGTTTAACTTCCTGCCGTGAAATTGTTGCAGCGGGAGGAAGTCGCTTCGCTTGAAATTAAAATGTCACCAGGACATCTTCATTTCGCACGATGAACTGGCATGCCAGCCGCCATGGCGGAGGGATATCGCTATTTTCGGCTGATTCGATCTGTGCGTGGGTGATCTTCCCGGAAAGCTTGAGTACTGTTTTCTCTTTCTCGGTTAGATTAACACCCAGAGCCTGCTTATTTCCCAGCACGGTAACCTGTATCGCGCAAGAGCCGCATTCGCCGTTCTCGCATTCAAAATTCATCGGTATCTTGTTTTCCTTGGCGACGCTGAGCAAAGTGCTGGTGTCCCCCGCTGTAGCATATACCGTAATATCTTTTTTCAGCTTGGGTGAGGTGAAGGTTATGTTGGCCATGAGAGTTCCTTGATAAGGAGTAATTGTCTTCGCAGACCCTCTCCCCCGGCCCCTCTCCCGCTTGCGGGAGAGGGGAGCGCGTAGCGCGGGAGAGGGAGTTTTTTAACGTACGATGTCGTAGCTGATGTCGGTCTTGGCAGTGATAATTGTGCTTTGATCGATACGCTCGAACATCTCATCCAGAATCATCACCAGTACACGCAGTCCGCCTTCGTAGCCCCAGATCGGGAAACGATGGTAATGGTGACGGTCAAAGATCGGGAAGCCGAGACGGATCAGCGGTACATTGCAATCGCGTTCCAGATACTTGCCGTGCGTATTGCCGATCAGGTACTCAACCGGCTCGGTGAACAGTAGCGAGCGCAGGTGCCACATGTCTTTCTTGGGATAGACCTTGCAGTTCTTGCCGAAAGGGCTGGCATCGAACAGTGCCTGTACCTTGGCGGCCCATTTTTCATCGCCGTTGGTGGACAACACGGTGGTGGGTTCCGCGCCCAGTTCGAGCAGGAACTGGGTCAGGCCCAACATCAGGTCGGGGTCGCCGTACAGCGCGAATTTCTTGCCGTGAAGCATGGCTTGAGAGTCGGCGATGGCATCCACCAAACGGCCGCGTTCCTTGGCGAGTGAGTCGGGAATCGGCTTGCCGGTGAGACGCGACACTTCCATCAGGAACTGGTCGGTGCCGGTCACGCCCACTGGGTGGTGCAGTGCCACGGTTTCCTGTCCCTTGCTCGCGATGTACTTGAGCGTCTTCTCGGTGCAGTGTTCCTGGAAGGAGATCGTGGCAGAGGCGTTATACGCAGCCTTCACTTCTTCCTTGGTGGTGCCGCCGTCATACATGCGGAATTCGCCGTCGGTCGGGGTATCCCAGATGTCCGAGGTATCGCCGAGGATGGTGTAGTCCGCACCCATGATGCCGAGCAGACGCTTGATCTCGCGCAGGTTACCCGTTGTGTAACCATCAAAGCCGCCGATGAAGTTGATCTTGTTGGCAACCGGTGTGCGTTCACCTTCCTTGCTCCAGAAGTGTTCGACGATGCCTTTCAGCGCATTGTCGTAGCCGGTGATGTGGCTGCCGACGAAGGCGGGGGTATGGGCGAACGGCACATCGAAATCTTCAGGGATGCTGCCCTTGCTCTTGGCGGTTTTGATGAAGCTGTCCAAGTCATCACCGATTACCTCGGCCATGCAGGTGGTCGAAACAGCGATCATGTCCGGCTTGTACATATTGTATGCATTGGCTAAACCGTCGATCATGTTGTTCAGGCCGCCGAATACTGCCGCATCCTCAGTCATCGAGGAAGAGACGCAGGAGGTCGGTTCCTTGAAATGGCGTGAGAAGTGCGAACGGTAGTAAGCCACGCAGCCTTGCGAACCGTGCACGAAAGGCAGGGTATTGGCAAAACCCACGGCGGCAAACACCGCTCCCAGAGGCTGGCAGGCCTTGGCCGGGTTGACGGTCAGCGCTTCGCGGGCGAAGTTCTTTTCCTGATACTCTTTGGTCTTGGTCCACTCCTGAATTTCGATGATCTTTTGTTCAGGGTGCTTGTACTCAAAGTTCTTTTGCTTGTTTTCGAACATCGAGGTGTATTCCGGTTGCCGGAACAGTAACTCGTGGTCTATAACTTTTTCTGCTGATTGGCTCATGACATTCTCCAAAATTTATGATCGGTCGTCGGATTACTTTTTCCAGGGGGCCTTGGTCAGACTCCACACCGGGCTGTTGATGGCCATGTCCATGTCGCGGGCGAAAATGGCGAAGCCGTCGTAGCCGTGGTAAGGGCCGGAATAATCCCAGGAGTGCATCTGGCGGAAAGGCACGCCCATTTTCTGGAACACGTACTTTTCCTTGATGCCGGAACCGACCAGATCGGGTTTGATCTTCTCAACAAATTTTTCGAATTCGTAGCCGGTCACATCGTCGTATATCAGTGTCGTATCCTTGACATAGTCGGTAGTGCGTTGATAGTCGTCGTTGTGTCCGAACTCATAACCGGTGCCGACCACTTCCATACCGAGGTCTTCATACGCACCAATCACGTGACGGGGGCGCAAGCCGCCAACATACAACATGACCTTCTTGCCTTCGAGGCGGGGTTTGAACTGGGCGATAACACCATCCACCAAGGCACGATATTTGGCGATGACTCGCTCCGCGCCTTCCTTGATCTTGTCGTCGAAGTGGCTGGCGATTTCACGCAAGCTGGCTTCGATCTTGGACGGGCCGAAGAAGTTGTACTCAACCCAGGGCGTACCGTACTTTTCTTCCATGTGGCGGCTGATGTAGTTCATTGAACGGTAGCAGTGCAGCACGTTCAGTTTGGCCTTGGGCGTGTTTTCGATTTCCGCGATGGTACCGTCGCCGGACCATTGGGCGATCACGCGCAGCCCCATTTCCTCCAGCAGAATGCGGGAAGACCAGGCATCACCGCCGATGTTGTAGTCGCCGATGATGGCCACATCGTAAGGCGTTCCCACAAACGTATTTTTGTTAGGGTCGGTTTTATCAAATACCCAGTCGCGGATCATATCGTTGGCGATATGGTGGCCCAGCGATTGAGACACTCCGCGGAAACCTTCACAGCGCACCGGCACGATAGTCTTGCCGGTCAGTTCCTTGGCTTTCTTCTTCGCCACCGCTTCGATGTCGTCGCCGATCAGGCCGATCGGGCATTCCGACTGGATCGAGATACCCTTGTTCAGCGGGAACAGGATCTCGACTTCGTCGATCAGCTTTTCCAGCTTCTTGTCACCGCCGAATACAATGTCCTTTTCCTGAAAATCGGAAGTGAACTGCATGGTGCCGAAAGCATCAATTCCGGTAGTGCCGATGTAATAGTTACGGCGCGTGGACCAGGAATACTGGCCGCAGCCGACGGGGCCGTGGGAGATATGAATCATGTCCTTGATCGGGCCCCACACCACGCCCTTGGAGCCGGCGTAGGCGCAACCGCGCACGGTCATCACGCCGGGCAGGGATTTGATGTTGGACTTGACGCCGCAATCCGACTTGCCTTCTTCATGCACGCTCAGGTGCTTGGCGCGCCGCTTGGCGGATTTTTCCGGATAGACGCTGAGAACTTCCTCAATCAATTCTTTGTTGCGTGTTCTTGTTTCTTCAACAGTAAGGCTCATGATGCCCTCCTAAATATTAAGTAAAATTTCCAACCAGCTCAGCAAAGGACGCGCGGGTCCGTATTGCTCCTGTTTCAATTTGCATGCCCTTTACGGAGCTGCCTGATCAGCCGTTCATTCAAGTCGGGCGAGAATGAACGGCTGCACATCAAGCCAATCAGGCTGCCGCAGCTGCCACACCGATGACAGATTCGTCTTCCTTCTTCATGATGCCGAATTCCATCAACAGGTCTTCCAGTTCTTCCATGGTGATCGGGGTTGGGATGGTTCCCTTGCCGGCGTTCTCATGGATCTTCTTGGCCAATTGGCGGTACTCTTCCGCCTGCTTGGAATCAGGTGCATATTCCAGTACAGTCATACGGCGCAGTTCAGCGTGCTGAACGATGTTGTCGCGGGGAACGAAGTGAATCAGTTTGGTGCCCAGCTTCTTTGCCAGTGCGTCAGCCAATTCGTATTCTTTGTCCGTCTGACGTTCGTTGCATACCAGTCCGCCCAGACGCACGCCACCGGAGTTGGCATACTTCAGAATGCCCTTGGAGATGTTGTTGGCTGCGTACATGGCCATCATTTCGCCGGACATCACGATGTAGATTTCCTGCGCCTTGTTTTCACGAATCGGCATCGCGAAACCGCCGCATACCACGTCGCCCAGCACGTCGTAGGAGACATAATCCGCGCCGTCATACGCGCCATTTTCTTCGAGGAAGTTAATGGAGGTGATCACGCCACGGCCGGCACAACCCACACCTGGCTCCGGTCCGCCGGACTCAACGCAGCGGATGTCGCGGTAACCGACCTTCATCACGTCTTCGAGTTCCAGATCTTCCACACTACCGGCTTCGGCAGCCAGTGATAGCACGGTGTCCTGTGCCTTTGCATGCAGAATCAAACGGGTCGAGTCGGCCTTCGGATCGCAACCGACGATCAGAATTTTGTGACCCATTTCGGCCAAAGCGGCCAATGTGTTTTGCGAAGTGGTGGATTTGCCTATCCCACCTTTGCCATAGAAGGCAATTTGACGAAGTGCAGCCATAATATATCTCCTTAAAAAGTACAACTAAAAAATGATTCGTTGGTGACATCGTTTACTACCGGATTGCTAAAACCTTTGTCCCGCGATTACCTATCAGCAAAGGCCGTGCCAACTTCTGTGTTATGTTGCATCTATATGAATATAAATAATATATATTTATGCGCGGGGGTGAATTAGCGCATGTAGCGATGCTTACAATGTCCAACACACTACAATTGTGAAAGCGCCAAATCGCTGCACTTGCAGGCACGGGGCTATTGCTTTTCGGTAAACATCAATCTGTTCCACCCAAGCCGTGGTCAGGATGGAGTGCAACGGTGCTGGTTGCCGGGGCTTGCTATTAGCCCCAATAACCACGGCCTACCCCTTGCGGGTGAAATTCGGAGAGTTAGGAGCGTTGCCTTCCCGGATGGCACTTCGCTTTTTTCAAGCGGCGAGCGTTGAATAGCCACCCCATCGGTTTGAATTGCAACCCCGGATAACGTTGATAGATAGTGAATCGTCGAAATTTTGTTATAATGACGCGCTTTGCAGAGGACGTTTACCATGCGTATTACCCAGAAGGCACTAACCTTTGACGATGTCCTGCTGGTTCCCGCACATTCAAATGTGCTGCCGCGCGATGTCAGTTTGCGCACCCGGCTCACTCGCAACATCACCTTGAATATTCCTTTGTTGTCCGCAGCGATGGACACTGTTACCGAAGCCCGTCTGGCGATTGCTCTCGCACAGGAAGGCGGCATCGGCATTGTTCACAAGAATATGTCAGCCAAACTACAGGCGCTGGAAGTGTCCAAAGTTAAACGCTTCGAGAGCGGGGTGGTGAAGGACCCGGTCACTATTGCGCCCTATATGACCGTGCGTGATGTGTTGAACCTTACTCGTCAGCATAAGATTTCCGGCTTACCCGTGGTGGATGGCAAGCAGGTGGTTGGCATAGTCACCAATCGCGATTTGCGTTTTGAAACCAATCTCGACCAGTCCATACTGAATATCATGACACCCCGCGAGAGGCTGATCACGGTCAGGGAAAATGCCAGCCGCGATGAAGCCCGTGTTTTGATGCATCAGCACCGTATTGAACGTGTGCTGGTGGTAAATGAAGCGTTTGAATTGTGCGGTCTGATTACCGTGAAGGATATTCTTAAATCCAGCGAGCATCCCCATGCCTGCAAGGATGAGCTGGGACGCTTGCGGGTAGGGGCGGCGATCGGTGTGGGCGAAGGTACGGATGAACGCGCCACGCTGCTGGTGGAAGCCGGAGTGGACGTGCTGATTGTGGATACGGCACACGGGCATTCGCAGGGTGTGCTGGATCGGGTGCAATGGGTCAAGAAAAACTTCCCGAAGGTCGAAGTGATAGGCGGAAATATAGCCACAGGAGCCGCCGCCAAGGCGCTACTCGATCACGGCGCGGACGGTGTCAAGGTAGGCATTGGCCCGGGCTCGATTTGTACCACGCGGATGGTCGCGGGGGTGGGGGTTCCGCAAATTTCCGCCATTCAGAATGTTGCTGATGCCTTGCAGGGTACGGGTGTTCCGCTGATTGCGGACGGCGGAGTACGCTTTTCAGGGGATATTTCCAAAGCGATAGCCGCCGGTGCCCATGTGGTCATGCTGGGCGGGCTGTTTGCAGGCACGGAAGAAGCGCCCGGCGAAGTCGAATTGTTTCAGGGACGCTCGTACAAATCTTACCGCGGTATGGGTAGTCTGGGCGCGATGCAGCAAGGCTCCAGTGACCGATACTTTCAGGATAATGAGGGTAACCAGGACAAATTGGTGCCGGAAGGCGTCGAAGGCCGCGTGCCGTACAAGGGCAGCGTGCTTGCGGTGATTCACCAGTTGATGGGCGGCTTGCGCGCCAGCATGGGCTACCTCGGTTGCCCCGATATTGACGCTATGCATAACAAGGCCGAATTCGTCGAGATCACCTCGGCGGGCATCCGTGAATCGCACGTGCATGATGTTCAGATCACCAAGGAAGCGCCGAATTATCATATAGATTAACAACACGGGAAGGGATTAAGGGGAAAAGGGGCAAGGGTAAAACCTCCGCGCTTTCGCCCTTGAGCGCCGAAGGCGTGATCCCTTCTCCCATAACCCTTCCCAGGTTTTAAAAATGCACAAAAAAATCCTCATTCTCGATTTCGGTTCCCAGTACAGCCAACTCATTGCACGGCGCGTGCGTGAAACTCATGTCTTTTGCGAACTGCATCCGTGGGACATGGCGGCGGAGGCGATACGCGAATTTAATCCTGCCGGGATCATTCTTTCCGGCGGGCCTAACTCGGTATATGAGGAAGAAACGCCGAAAGCACCCCAGGTCGTATTTGAACTCGGCCTGCCTGTGCTGGGAATTTGCTACGGTATGCAAACCATGGCCGCGCAACTCGGCGGTGCGGTGGAGGGGGGCAAGGTGCGCGAATTCGGCTATGCGGAAATCCGCGCGCGCGGTCACTCAAAATTGTTTGAGGGCATACAGGATAAAACCAACGTGGAAGGGCATGGTCTGCTCGATGTGTGGATGAGCCACGGCGACAAAGTGACCGCGCTGCCGCCGGGTTTCTCGGTGATCGCTTCCAACGAAACCACACCGATTGCCGCAATGGCGGATGAAGCGCGGCGTTTCTATGCGGTGCAATTCCATCCCGAAGTTACGCATACGAATCAGGGCAAGGCTTTGTTGGAACGTTTTGTACATGACATTTGCGGTTGCGGGCAGGACTGGAATATGCCTGACTACATCGCCGAAGCGGTGGAAAAAATTCGCGCGCAAGTCGGCGAAGAAGAAGTGATACTCGGTTTGTCCGGCGGCGTGGATTCCTCCGTGGCGGCGGCATTGCTACATCGCGCCATAGGCACGCAACTGACTTGCGTATTCGTGGATAACGGTCTCTTGCGTTTGAATGAAGCCGCGCAGGTGATGGAAACTTTTGCGCAAAATCTGGGTGTAAAAGTGATCCATGTCGATGCCAGTGCGGAATTCATGAAACATCTGACCGGCGTTTCCGACCCGGAACAAAAACGCAAAATCATCGGGCGCGAATTCGTCGAGGTATTCCAGCGCGAGTCGGCCAAGCTGAAACAGGCCAAGTGGCTGGCCCAGGGCACCATCTATCCGGACGTGATTGAATCCGCCGGGGCGAAGACCAAGAAGGCGCACACTATCAAGTCGCACCACAACGTCGGCGGCCTGCCCGACACGCTGCACTTGAAACTGCTGGAGCCGTTGCGCGAATTGTTCAAAGACGAAGTGCGCGAACTCGGCGTGGCGCTCGGCCTGCCGCCGGAGATGGTTTATCGTCACCCTTTCCCCGGTCCCGGTTTGGGCGTGCGCATACTGGGTGAAGTGAAGCATGAATATGCCGAGCTGTTGCGCCGCGCCGACGCTATTTTTATGGAAGAACTGCGCAACACGCGCGATGCCGGCGGCAAGACCTGGTATGAACTCACCTCGCAAGCCTTCACCGTGTTTTTGCCGGTCAAGAGTGTAGGGGTAATGGGTGACGGACGCACCTACGAATGGGTGGTTGCCTTGCGTGCGGTGCAGACGCAGGACTTTATGACCGCACACTGGGCTGAGTTGCCGCATGCCTTGCTGGGCAAAGTTTCCAACCGTATTATCAACGAAGTTCGCGGCATCAATCGCGTGGTCTATGATATTTCCGGCAAACCGCCCGCAACCATTGAGTGGGAATAGCGCGTTCGTGATTTGAAACAACAAGAATTTCAGTTAAACTTCCTCGCACAGCGGGCTAGCTGATATATTCGCCAGGCTTCTTTCGTAAAATTTTAATGTAATGGGTGCTAAGCGCATTGTATGCTTAACTGATTAATTATTAATAATATTAAACTGGGATAGGAAAATATGAAAACTGTATTTCTTGTTGACGACTCGGCGACTATCCTGCTCAGTATGAGCGCCATCCTGTCCAAAGCGGGCTATGCGACAGACAAGGCCGCCAGTGCGGAAGAGGGTTTGACAAAACTCAAGGGCGGGCTGAAGCCGGACTTGCTCATTACCGACCTCAATATGCCAGGAATGAATGGTATCGAATTTATCAGGGAAGTGCGCAAATTGCCGAATTTGCGTTTTATGCCCATCCTGTTTCTTACCACTGAATCGCAACAGTCCAAACGTGACGAAGCCAAAGCCGCCGGGGCATCAGGCTGGTTGATCAAACCGGTTAACGCGGAACAACTGATAGGTACCATCAAACTGGTAGTAAAGTAGTTAAAAGTTTCTCTTCAATCCCTGCTGATATCAATAACGTCGCAACATTCTTCACCACCGGCAATTATGAGTACCGGGTGATGAGTTGCGAGCGATCTGCAACCCCCAAAGCACATCAATAGGTATCTCTACGTATATATATTAACGCGATGCGGATGTATATTCCATCCGGAAACTGATACGAAAACTGATATCCCTTCCCCTTTTTAAAGGGAGCGTCAAATGTCTTTGGACGCAGTCTGCTTCAAACAGCGCCAACTGATCGTTGCGCTGCTCACTGCCGCCGCTTGTGCGGCAGGGGTGTACCTGCTGCATGTGCCATTTCACGATTGGCTGCACATGGCGGCAGGTATGTCCGACAAGACTGCCGATACTGCGGGTACCGTCGTCATCGTACTCCTCAGCTTCTTGATCAACAATATGGTTTCCGTGGCGATCTTCAAGGATGAGTCACTGGGATTGCGCGCGGTACAACAGCAGCTCGACGAGAAAATATCCAGCGATGAGGAGATTATTAACAGCGCGGCCGGTGATCTAGGGGATTTACCCGCACTCACAAAATTGCTCAATGAGCAACTGCATGCCATTACCATGGAAACAGAGCGTTCTGCATACAGCATCATGGAACGCCTGCAGGCCATCGATGGGGTCATCAACGAACTGATGTCCACGGTAACCTCCAGCGCAAAGGAAGCTGAAACCATGATCCAGTCCGGCGAAAAAAGCGTCGGTTCGAACGTCGATCTGATCGAAAATCTCAACCGGTTTATTCAGGATCGATTTGCCGAATTTGATGCTGACAGGGAAAGCATCAGTGTGGTCGTGCAACAGGCGAAATCCCTCTCATCACTGGTTGATCTGATCAAAAATATTTCTTCGCAGACCAACTTGTTGGCGCTTAATGCAGCCATCGAAGCGGCGCGCGCCGGCGAAGTGGGGCGCGGTTTCGCGGTGGTGGCGGACGAAGTGCGCAAACTGTCCGGCGAAACCGATCATGCCGTATCAAAGATACAGGAAGGTATCAGCAACGTCGCCAAGTCCATAGAAGACCAGTTCCGCAACAAACTCGAACACTCCAACATCCAGCAGCAGAAAGAGGTGCTGGAGAACTTTTCCAAACATCTCGACAGCATGGGCAGCAACTACCACAAGCTGATGAAGCGCGACGAGGAAACGCTCGCCAACCTGGGCGTCACCAGCCAGAAGTTGTCTACCATGTTCATGGATGTGCTGGCGAGTATCCAGTTTCAGGACGTCACGCGGCAGCAAATCGAGCAAGTGCAAAAGGCGCTTACCCGCCTCGACACGCATGTTGCCCAGATGGTGGAGATGATGCGCAGCAAGGACTTCTCCAGTGCCGCATCGATCAAGGAGCATATTGATCAGATATATCAGGGTTACGTCATGGAAAAACAGCGTGACGTTCATGCAACTGCAATGGGCGGGAATATCCGGGCCGGCAATTCCGGTGCCTCATTGCGGAAAATCGAGTTATTTTAAATGCGTTGACACACTTCCAATGCGACTTTTATACAGGGGATCGGTTCATGGCAAACTCTGATTCAGGGCAACGCAGCATAATCATTAACGAAGACATGACCATCTACAACGCGGCTGCACAGAAGCCCATGCTGCTGGGATCGCTGCACAGTTGCGAAGAGCTGGATCTGGATCTGTCGCAAGTCGGCGAGATGGACACAGCAGGCTTTCAGGTTTTGTTATTGACCAAGCGCGAAGCGCTCAAGGCAGGCAAGACGGTCAGACTGACGGCGCACAGCAAAGCGGTGACGGAATTGCTCGATCTGTACAACATGGCGAGCTATTTCGGCGACCCCATGGTCATCACGGCCAGAGAACACGCAGCAGGCAAATAAGTTAAGGGCGGAAACAGGGGGAAACATGGACGTAATTCAACAAGCCTATGTGGTCGAAAGCCGCGAACTGCTCCAGATGATGGAAGACAACCTGTTGCAGATGGAGGAGAACGGGGGGGATGCGGAAACCATCAATGCGATTTTTCGTGCCGCCCATACCATCAAGGGGGGGGCTGGTGTCATTGAATGCAAATTCATAGTCGAATTTACCCATGTGCTGGAAAACGTGTTGGATGAAATGCGCTCCGGAACGATTACTTCCAGTCCGGAGCTGGTCGAAGTGCTACTGTCCTGTTCCGATCATCTGAGCACCCTGATGGGGTGCGTGGAAAGTGAAAGCGAACCGGACGAGAAGATCAATCAGGTCAGCCATACTTTACGCGAGAAGCTGCAATTTTATTTGGGTCTCCCATCCACGGCAAGCAAAGAAGTCGTCTTGAGTGAACCGAAACTGCATGCGAGCGGCGGCGGCGAGATGGAAACGGACAACTGGCATATTTCGCTCAGATTCGGCCCCGACGTGTTGCGCAAGGGCATGGATCCCGCGTCCTTTCTGCGTTACCTGCTGGAGTTTGGCCAGATCATCAGCCTGGTCACGCTGCCCGATGCAATACCTGAAGCCGACGGTATGGATCCCGAGTCCTGTTATCTGGGCTTTGAAATTTCGTATAAGTCGGATGCCGACAAAGCCAGAATAGAAAGCGTGTTCGATTTTGTGCGGGAAGACTGCCTGATCCATATCTGGCCGCCGCATAGCAAACTGGCCGATTTTATCCGCAGCATAGACGAATTGCCGGAAGACCCGATGCGTTTGGGCGAAATTCTGATCAAATGCGGAGCCTTGACCCAGCAGGAACTGGAGCAGGCGTTAAACATACAGTCCGACCGGGAAGATGACCCTGCAACGCAGCCCAAGATTGGCGATGTGCTGGTCGATCAGGGGGCGGTCACGGCGGAAGTGGTGGATGCGGCGGCAGCCAAGCAAAGCAAGGTGGCCGAGAAGAAAAGTCTCGAATCGCAACTGATCCGCGTGCAGGCCGCGAAGCTGGATCAGCTGATCGATCTGGTGGGGGAAATGGTAATTGCCAGTGCCGGGGCGAATATGCTGGCCCGCAAAAGCGGCGAGGCTGCACTGGTGGAATCGACCTCGGTTATCACCAGTCTGGTGGAACAAATCCGCGACAGTGCCCTGCAACTGCGCATGGTGCAAATCGGCGAGACGTTTACCCGCTTCCAGCGCGTGGTGCGCGATACCAGCCGCGAACTGGGCAAGGAGATCGAGCTGGTGATCAGCGGCAGCGAAGCCGAGCTGGACAAATCCGTGGTTGAAAAGCTGGGCGATCCGCTAATGCACTTGGTACGCAACGCGCTGGACCACGGCATCGAGTCCCCGGAGAAGCGCACCGCCAAAGGCAAACCGGCGAAGGGAACGCTCAGGCTCAACGCCTATCACGAGTCCGGGGCCATCGCCATCGAGATCATCGACGACGGTGCCGGGATGAACCGGGAAAAAATCCTCAACAAGGCGAGGGAACGCGAAATTATCGGCCCCAACCAGGTGCTCTCCGACAGCGAGATATTCGCGCTGATCTTCGAGCCGGGTTTTTCCACCGCAGACAAGATCACAAATATTTCCGGGCGGGGAGTCGGGCTGGATGTGGTGAAGCGGAATATCACGGCGTTGCGTGGCAGTGTGGAAGTGGAGAGCCAAGAAGGCTCGGGTTCTACCTTCCGCATCAGGTTGCCGCTGACCCTGGCGATCATAGACGGCTTTCTGGTCGGTGTGGGCAAATCATCCTACGTGATTCCGCTGGGAACGGTGGTGGAGTGTATCGAGCTTTCGGAAAAGGACCGGACAGAGACGCTAAATCGCCAATATATCAACCTGCGAGGTCAAGTTCTTCCCTTCGTGCGCTTGCGCGAGCAGTTCGAGATTGCGGAACGTGGCGGCAGACGCGAGAACATCGTGGTGGTGCAGTACGCGGGGCAGAAGATCGGATTGGTAGTGGACGAGCTGATGGGCGAGTTTCAGACCGTGATCAAGCCGCTGGGCAGCATCTTCAAGCACATCAAGGGTATCGGCGGCTCCACTATCCTCGGCTCGGGCGACGTGGCGCTGATCCTGGATGTGCCGTCGCTCGTGGCACTCACCACAGTGCAGCAGAACCAATGACTCGATGCGTTTTTTTGCAGCTTATAACCAGCCATTTGGTTAGCGTTTTTTGACAACCTAGCGGAATGGCTAGTTGTTCCATCAGTCAGATGGCTAGCGGTTTCATCAGAATCGGACGCAAACAGCAGAAGTCGTCAGAGTCAAGCTTTTTTAGTTTAAATGATTGTTTTACCTTTAAGGAGCGAAAAATGTTCAAGAACCTGAAAATCGGTGTACGTCTGGGAGCTGGCTTCGGTTTGGTTCTCCTCCTGTTAATCACCATCCTCACCGTCGCCATTCTGCGCATCAGCGAACTCAATACCGATATCGAAGGGGTGGTTGGGAGGAATATGCTGGTTGCCGCGATGGCCAATAATATTGTCGACAATGTCAAGAACGTTGGAATTGCAGCGCGGAACGTGGCCTTGACCAGTGACCAGAAACGCCAGAAGGAAGACTTGGAGAGCATTGCCAATGCGCGCAAGGAAAATACTGAAATTTTCGACAAGCTGAAACCTATGGTACAAAGCGAAAAGGGCAAGGAACTGCTGGCGAAGGCCATCGAGGAGCGGGCCAAGTTTAGCGAGTCAACGGACAAGCTCATCGCGTTGGCCGACAGTTCGTCCGCACAGCACAATCAGGCAAAAGCCGCCGAATATGCTTTAGCCGAGTTTGACCATGTCGGCGACGCCTATGCTGCCGCTGCCCTCGCTATGGCTGACCACGAAGAACAGGCGGGGAAAGAAGAGGGGCAGGCTGCGGCTGACACGGCGAGTTCTGCCAAAACCCTCGTGCTTACCCTTGGGGGCGTGGCGATCATTCTTGGTCTGGTGTTCGCGTGGTGGATTACGCGCAGCATCACGCGCCCGCTTGCCGAAGCCGTGGATGTCGCCAACCATCTGTCCGAGGGCAACCTGAACGTCAAGATTTTGGTGGATTCAAAAGACGAAACCGGACAGTTGCTGACGGCCATGCAGAACATGGTCACCAAGCTGTCCGAGATTATCACCGCCGTGCGTTCGGGGGCCGACTCGCTGGCCAGCGCCTCGGAAGAAATCAGCGCTACCGCTCAATCGCTGTCGCAAGCCTCCAGCGAACAAGCCGCCAGCGTGGAAGAAACTTCCGCTTCCATCGAGCAAATGACCGCTTCGATCAACCAGAATACCGAGAACGCCAAAGTCACCGACAGCATGGCAGGCAAGGCCGCCAGAGAGGCAACCGAAGGAGGGCAGGCCGTGGGCAGCACGGTCGAAGCGATGAAGAAGATCGCCGGCAAGATCGGCATCGTGGACGATATCGCTTACCAGACCAATCTGCTGGCGCTGAATGCGGCGATCGAGGCGGCGCGCGCAGGAGAACATGGCAAGGGCTTCGCCGTGGTGGCAGCGGAAGTGCGCAAACTGGCCGAACGCAGCCAGGTGGCAGCACAGGAAATCGGCGAACTCGCCAGCAGCAGCGTAGGCTTGGCAGAGAAGGCAGGCAAGCTGCTCGACGAAATTGTACCCAGCATCAACAAAACCTCCGACCTGGTGCAGGAAATAGCCTCCGCTTCGTCTGAACAAACCAGCGGTGTGGCGCAAATCAACGGCGCGATGGGGCAGCTCAACCAGACCACGCAGCAGAATGCGTCAGCTTCCGAAGAACTGGCGGCAACTGCGGAAGAAATGAGCAGCCAGACCGAGCAACTGCAAAACACCATGTCGTTCTTCAAGCTCGAAAGTACAGGCGGTCAAGGCGTTACCGCAGTGCGCCACAGCCCTGGTTCGAGCCGCAGCCAGCCGGGTGCGACATTCAGGCCGGCCAAAGCATCGTTCAAGCCTGCGGGCAAGTCTGCAGCCGGAGCACCCAATGAACAGGACTTTGACCGATTTTAAGGAGGTGATATGAGTCAGGCTAAAAATATGCCGGTCGTCGCCGGGCAAGCGAAGGCCGAAGAAGACCATCAATACCTCACCTTCCTGTTGAGCAGCGAAATGTTTGCCATCGCCATCCTCAATATCAAGGAAATCATCGAATACGGGAGCTTGACCGAAGTGCCGATGATGCCGGGCTTCATCCGGGGCGTCATCAACCTGCGCGGGAGCGTAGTCCCTGTGGTGGATTTGTCGGCGCGTTTCGGGCGCAACAAGACCGAAATATCGCGCCGCACCTGCATCGTCATCATCGAAGTTGAAAACAGTGATGAATCAAAACAGGACATCGGCGTGATGGTGGACAGCGTGTCCGAAGTGCTGGAAATTCCACGCAGCGAGATTGAGCCGCCCCCCGCCTTCGGCGCGAAGATACGCGTGGATTTCATGCATGGCATGGGCAAGGTGGCAGGTAAATTTGTTATCATCCTGAATGTGAACAAGGTGCTGTCGGTGGATGAACTCTCCATGCTGGGACAGGCTACGGGAACGCAGCCTGCTGTGCAGGGGGAAGCTGCCTGATTTCTCTGGGCTGGCGCGTGGTGGTTAATCATCCAAGTCAGAAATTCTATAGTCTCATGGTAGAGAATGGCGACAGTGAAAATCGCAAATCTATTCCGCGCTTTTTGCGATCCCTACAAATGCTGCAAATCGTAACTCTCGGGAGAAGTTAAAATGGTCATGCGGCATTTCATTTTTTTGACTGCGGTAGCCTGCTATATTGGTTCCGCTATTGCAGCAGAGGATGCAGGCCCGGACTGGAATGCAACGAGCCTGACGGGCGATTGGGGCGGGACGCGTTCTAACTTCTACAGCAAGGGTGTTGATCTGGAATTTACCCACAGGAGCGACATAATGTCTAATACCTCCGGCGGTATCAAGACCGGTACGGTATGGATGGGGCATACCGAAGCCAGAATCAGGCTGGACATGGAAAAGCTGGCGGACTGGAATGCCACAACTGCCTATATCCATTTTCAGAGCGAACTCGGCAGCAAGTTCAATCGTGATTACGTCGGGAGCTTTGTCGGCGCGGACAATATTGAGACAACCGCTAACACCGGACAGTTTTTCCATGCATGGATACAGAAGAATTTTTCCGGAGACAGCTTCTCCGTACTGGCCGGTCTCTATCCGATTGATTCCGAGTTCTATGTTACCGATACCTCGGGCGTATTCATCCAGCCGCCGTATGGCATGGCAAATGACTTGGCGCAGCCTGTCATAGGCGCCCCCCAAGCCCCTCCTATTTTTCCGACAGGCGCATTGGCAGTCCGCGTGAAATATATTGCACCCGGCAAAAGTGTTTATGCGCAATATGCGTTGACGGACGGAGTGCCGGGCGACCCTAACAATCCGCGAGGCACACATATCCAGCTTAACAAAGGGGACGGTACGCTATCCATTGCAGAATTCGGCTTTACGCCGCAGGTATCCGAAACACCGTCCGAAACATCCCAATCAGGTGGCTCGTCCGAGGTCAAGGTGCAAGAAGAGAGCGAATACTTCAACAAGACCGCTATCGGTTTCTGGCATTATTCGGCGGGCTTCAGCGATCCTGACCCCACTATCAGTCAACTCCGTTCGAGTGAGGGTTTCTATTTCCTGGCGGAACGCACTTTGACGACAGAGAAAGTCCATCCCTCGCATGGGCTGTCCGGTTTTGTTCGCTTCGGAACGGCGAGCCGCGATATTCATCAGGCGAATTGGATCGGTAGTTTGGGCTTGCGATACCACGGTCTGATAGACGGGCGGGATGATGATATTGCCGGGGTCGCCGTTACCTATAACCACGCCAGCGACAAATTCCGGCAACTTAACGTTGGTGCCGCCGACAATCAGACCCAGGTGGAAGTGACCTACCGTGCACAGATTAAGCCATGGTTCGCGCTGCAACCTACATTGCAATATATCGCCAACCCCAACATGAAAATCGACCCCGCCGGAAATCCAACGTTGAATAATGTATGGATAGTAGGTGCAAGAGCCGAAATCAATTTATAAAGAAATTCAGTAGTGTCCGGTTAACTTACAAGTATCCGAGCCAAGATTGAGTATTGGCGCGGGTTGCAATGCAATTTATTTTGGTGCCGATTTGAAATCAGTTCACCCATATT
>Ga0265327_10000548_pt1 | contig 64199 bp, 63 predicted proteins | sample 41621metaG_FD_202089 | JGI IMG/M metagenome (GOLD analysis project Ga0265327, IMG submission 202089) | Rhizosphere microbial communities from Carex aquatilis grown in University of Washington, Seatle, WA, United States - 4-16-21 metaG | ecosystem: Host-associated > Plants > Roots > Rhizosphere...
GGCGCCGCGCCGAGCCCCGCGGACGCCGATGCGCGCCGCGACGCCGTACGGGACGCCGTGGAGGCGGTGATCGGGGCGCGCGATCGCGACCGGCTCGACGCCGACCGCCTGCTGGACCGCGACGTCGACGGCCTGCCCGGCGAGGCCGGCGAGCTCGTCCCCGGCCAGCCGATCGAATCCCTGGTCGACCAGATCCTGGCGCGCCTGCGCCTGGCCTTCGACGCGGACGACCTCTTGCGCGACGACGCGGCGGACGAGGACGGCGGCGCGGGCTTTGCCTGCGTCCGGCCCCGGCCCCTGAGGCGACGAAGGGTCAAGGTCCCGCTGGACCTGGGCTTCAGGCCCCCCGCCCCCGAGCCTCAAATCCGTTCGCCCTGAGACCCTTCTCCCCAACCCGCTCATCCCGGCGAAAGCCGGGACCCAGGCAAAGGTCTCAGCGGGCAGGAGGGGCTTTGTTTGGACCACAAAGCACACAAAGGACACGAAGGCGCCGCGCCAGGTCGGAGGGTGGTCGAGGCGCGGGCCAGCTTGGTGTGCTTCGTGTGCTTTGTGGTCCCAGCTCGAGGCGGTGCGGGGCGGCCCGGCGCTGGGTTGGCAGGCTCTTGCCTGGGCCCTGGCTTTCGTCGGGTTGAGCGGAAATGATGCGCGGCCCCGTTCGTGTGGTTCGTGAGGTTCGTGGGCAAACCAGGGCGCGCTCCGCCGCCCAGGGTCTCGCCGCCTTGCCCCGCCCCGGTCCCGCGGACCGACCCTCCCCGCAAAGGGGGAGGGCGGAGAACCCCCGGGCTACTTCGCCCGCCGGTCCCGCTTGGTCTGCACCCGCAGGCGCAGGGCGTTCAGCTTGATGAAGCCGGTGGCGTCGCGGTGGTCGTAGGCGACCTTGCCTTCCTCGAAGGTGACCAGGTCCTGGTCGTAGAGGCTGTAGGGGCTGGTGCGGCCGATGACGGTGACGTTGCCCTTGTACAGCTTCACCCGCACCTGGCCGGTGACCATCTTCTGGCTGTGGTCGATGGCCGCCTGCAGCATCTCGCGCTCGGGGGTGAACCAGAAGCCGTTGTAGATCAGCTCCGCATAGCGGGGCATCAGCTCGTCCTTCAGGTGCATGGACCCGCGGTCGAGGGTGATCGACTCCATGCCCCGGTGCGCGGTCAGCAGGATGGTCCCGCCGGGGGTCTCGTAGACGCCGCGCGACTTCATGCCGACGAAGCGGTTCTCCACCAGGTCCAGCCGCCCGATCCCGTTGTCGTGGCCGAGTTCGTTCAGCCGGGTCAGCAGGGCCGCCGGCGACAGCCGCTCGCCGTCGATGGCCACCGGGTCGCCGTGCTCGAAGTCCAGGGTGAAGACGTGGGCTTTGTCCGGCGCGTCCTCGGGGGCGATGGTGCGCATGTGCACGAACTCGGGCGCCTCCAGGGCCGGGTCCTCCAGCACCTTGCCCTCGCTGGACGAGTGCAGCAGGTTGGCGTCGACGCTGAACGGGGCCTCGCCGCGCTTGTCCTTGGCGATGGGGATCTGGTTCTTCTCGGCGTAGTCGATCATCGCCTCGCGGGACTTGAAGAAGTTGTTCTCCCGCCAGGGGGCGATGATCTTGATGTCCGGCTCCAGGGCGTAATAGGCGACTTCGTAGCGGACCTGGTCGTTGCCCTTGCCGGTGGATCCGTGGCTGACGGCGTCGGCGCCCACCTGGCGGGCGATCTCGATCTGCTTCTTGGCGATCAGCGGCCGGGCGATCGAGGTGCCCAGCAGGTACTGGCCCTCGTAGACGGTGTTGGCGCGGAACATCGGGAACACGAAGTCGCGGACGAATTCCTCGCGCAGGTCCTCGATGAAGATGTTCTCGGGCTTGATGCCCAGCATCAGCGCCTTCTCGCGGGCCGGCTCCAGCTCCTCGCCCTGGCCGAGGTCGGCGGTGAAGGTCACCACCTCGCAATTGTAGGTGTCCTGCAGCCACTTCAGGATGATCGAGGTGTCCAGGCCGCCGGAATAGGCGAGGACGACTTTCTTGACGGACGTATCGGCGGACATCGGGGTTCCTGGAACCGGAGCGGAAGACAGCGCGCCTTTAAGGCCCATGGCGGTGACAATTCAACCCTCGCCCACCAATCGCCACGCTCCTCTTGATCAAGCGCAACGCCGGCGCATGGTCTAGCAGGCACTAGGTTTGGACGCCCCGCGTTCCCACCTAGGGGCGACAGGCGGGCCCACCGGGCGGGAACCCGGGCCGGGCCCCATCCGTAACTCGACTGAAATCGGCGCCGGGAGGCAATCGCGCATGGCCAACGACGACCCCAAGAACTGGCCGCGGAACTGGATGTGGGGCGACGCCCTGGACATGCTGGCCCGGGCCGAGCGCCTGCACCAGCAGATGTTCCAGCCGGTGCGCGGCCCCGCCGCCCAGGCCACCTGGGCGCCGCCCGTGGACGTGCTGGAGACCGAGCGCGAGGTGCTGATCATCGCCGCCCTGCCCGGGGTCAGCGAGGACGCGGTGTCCCTGGCCCTCGACGGCGCCTGCCTGGTGATCGCCGGCGCCCGGGTTCTGCCGCCCGAGCTGCGCACCGCCGGCATCCACCGCCTGGAGCTGCCCCAGGGCCGCTTCGAGCGCCGCGTGCCCCTGCCGCCCGGGCGTTACGACCAGATCCGCCACCGCGCGGTCGACGGCTGCCTGCAGGTCAGCCTGCGCAAGAGCGTTTGAGGTTACCCATGGCCGATTCAGCAACTCCCGAAACCGTTCAAGCCAAGGGCGAGGCCCCCGCGCCCGCCGCCGGCCCCGCGCCCATCGCGTCGCCGCCCACCGACGCCTTCATCGTCCTGCCCGTGCGCGGCGCGGTGCTGTTCCCCGAGATCGTCACCCCGCTCACCATCGGCCGCCCGGCCTCCATCGCCGCCGCCCAGCAGGCGGTGCGCGAGCAGCGCCAGGTGGTGGTGGTCCTGCAGCGCGACCCGGCCGTGGAGACGCCCGGGCCGGCCGACCTGCATCCCATCGGCGTGGTCGCCAACATCCTGCGCTACATCACCGGCCCCAATGGCGAGAGCCACGTCATCTGCCAGGGCGTGCAGCGCTTCCGCATCACCGAGACCCTGGAGGGCTGGCCCTACATCGTCGCCCGCGGCCTGCACCTGCCCGAGCCGTCCGACGCCGGGCCTGAGGTGGAGGCCCGCTTCCTGAACCTGCGCCAGCAGGCCATGGATATCCTCGACATCCTGCCCCAGACGCCGCCGGAGCTGCGCCAGACGGTGGAGCAGATCACCGTCCCCGGCGTCCTGGCCGACATGGCCGCCGCCTACACCGACATCCCCGCGCCCGAGAAGCAGGAAGTGCTCGAGACGCTGGAGCTGGTGCCGCGCCTGGACAAGGTCTCGCGCATCCTCGGCCACCGCCTGGAGGTGCTGAAGCTGTCGCGCGACATCGGCGCCCAGACCCAGGCCTCCCTCACCAAGCGCCAGCGCGAGGCGCTGCTGCGCGAGCAGCTCGCCACCATCCAGCACGAGCTGGGCGAGGACGAGGGCAACAGCCAGGAGATGGCCGACCTCTCGGCCGCCATCGACAAGGCCGGCATGCCGGAAGAGGTCGAGACCCAGGCCCGCAAGGAGCTCAAGCGCCTGCAGCGGATGCCCGACGCCAGCGCCGAATACGGCATGATCCGCACCTATCTGGACTGGCTGATCGAGCTGCCCTGGAAGACGCCCGAGCCCAAGCTCATCGATATCAAGGAAGCCCGCGAGATCCTCGACGCCGACCACTACGGCCTGGAGAAGATCAAGACCCGGATCCTGGAGTTCCTGGCCGTGCGCAAGCTGGCGCCGGAGGGCAAGGCCCCGATCCTGTGCTTCGCCGGCCCGCCGGGGGTGGGCAAGACCTCGCTCGGCCAGTCCATCGCCAAGGCCATGGGCCGCAAGTTCGTGCGCGTCTCCCTGGGCGGCGTCCACGACGAGGCCGAGATCCGCGGCCACCGGCGCACCTATGTCGGCGCCCTGCCGGGCAACATCATCCAGTCGATCCGCAAGGCCGGCGCCCGCGACTGCGTGATGATGCTGGACGAGATCGACAAGATGGGCGCCGGCGTCCAGGGCGACCCCTCGGCGGCCATGCTCGAGGTCCTCGATCCGGAGCAGAACGGGACCTTCCGCGACAACTACCTGGGCGTGCCCTTCGACCTGTCGCGGGTGGTGTTCATCGCCACCGCCAACATGCTGGAAAGCGTGCCCGGCCCGCTGCGCGACCGCATGGAGATCATCAGCCTGGCCGGCTACACCGCCGGCGAGAAGCTGCAGATCGCCAAGCGCTACCTGGTCCGCCGCCAGCTCGAGGCCAATGGCCTCAAGCCCGAGCAGGCCACCATCGACGATGCCGCCCTGACCCGGATCATCGAGTCCTACACCCGCGAGGCCGGCGTGCGCTGGCTGGAGCGCGAGGTGGGCCGCGCCTTCCGCCACGCGGCGATGCAGATCGCCGAGGGCAAGGCGGCCAAGGTCGAGATCGGCGAGGCCGACATCGAGCCGATCCTGGGCGCGGTGCGCTTCGAGAACGAGACGGCCATGCGCACGGCGGTGCCGGGCGTGGCCACCGGGCTCGCCTGGACCCCGGTGGGTGGCGACATCCTGTTCATCGAGGCGGCCCGCACCCCCGGCGGCGGCCGGCTGATCCTCACCGGCCAGCTCGGCGAGGTGATGCGCGAAAGCGTGCAGGCGGCGCTGAGCCTGGTGAAGACCGAGGCGGCGACGCTGATGATCGACCCCTCAGCCTTCGAGAAGTCGGACATCCACGTCCACGTCCCGGCCGGCGCCACGCCCAAGGACGGGCCCAGCGCCGGGGTGGCCATGTTCACCGCCCTGACCTCCCTGCTCACCGGCCGTCCGGTGCGCAGCGACACCGCCATGACCGGCGAGATCAGCCTGCGCGGCCTGGTGCTGCCGGTGGGCGGCATCAAGGAAAAGGTGGTGGCCGCCTCCGCCTCGGGCATCACCCGGGTCATGCTGCCGGCCCGCAACCGCCGCGACTACGACGACATCCCGCAGGAGGTCCGCGACAAGCTGGAGTTCATCTGGCTGGAGCGGGTCGACGACGCCATCAAGGCCGGCCTGGAACCGGCGCCGGCGTCGGACATGGCCGGAGACGCGGCCCTGGATGGTCCCTTCGAACCGGACTGAGGCGGCCGTCGACCGGCCGCCGAATCTGCCCTAGACCGAGACCTGGGTGCCCAGCTCCACCACCCGGCCGGGCGGGATCTTGAAGAAGTCGGTGGGGTTGGCGGCGTTCTTCATCAGGAAGATGAACAGCTTGTCCTGCCACAGCGGCATGCCCGAGTTGGACGACGGCACCACCGAGCGGCGACCGAGGAAGAAGCTGGTGGCCATGATGTCGAACTTCAGCCCCTGCTTGCGGCACTGGGCCAGGGCCTTGGGGATGTTCGGGCTTTCCATGAAGCCGTAGCTCAGGGTGACCTTGGTGAAGTCGCCGCTGGACGGCGAAATCTTGATGCGGTCCTCCTCGCGCACCCGCGGGGTCTCGGCGGTGGAGACGGTGAGGATCACGTTCTTCTCGTGCAGAACCTTGTTGTGCTTGAGGTTGTGCATGAGGGCGACGGGGGCGACGTCGGGCTCGGAAGTCAGGAAGATGGCCGTGCCGGCGGCCCGGTGCGGCGGGCGGACAGCCAGGATCTCGATCAGCTCCTTCAGGGGCACGCTGTCGCGCCGGGTCTTGTCGGACAGGATCTGGACCCCCCGCGACCAGGTCCACATCAGCGTCACCATGGCCGCCCCGAAGGCCAGCGGCAGCCAGGCGCCGTCGGGGATCTTGAGCAGGTTCGAGGAGATGAAGACCATGTCCACCGCCGCCAGGGGGGCCAGCAGCGAGAAGGTCTGCAGGTTGTTCCACTTCCACATCCGCTTGGCGATGACGTAGGCCAGCAGGGTGTCGACGAACATCGCCCCGGTCACCGCGATGCCATAGGCGGAGGCCAGGCGGTGAGAATTCTGGAACACCACCAGCAGCACCAGCACGCCCACCATCAGCAGGCTGTTGACCGCCGGGACGAAGATCTGGCCGGCCTGGGTCTCGGAGGTGCGCTTGATGTCCAGTCGCGGCAGCAGGCCCAGTTGCACCGCCTGCTGGGTCATGGAGAAGGCGCCGGTGATCACCGCCTGGCTGGCGATGACGGTGGCCATGGTGGCCAGGATCAGCACCGGCCAGTAGGCGAAGTCCGGGATCATGCTCCAGAACGGGTTCAGCGCCGCGTTCGCGTGATGCATCGAAATGGCGTGCAGCACGTGGGCGCCCTGGCCCAGGTAGTTCAGCGCCAGGCACGGGAACACCAGCACCAGCCAGGCGGCGCGGATCGGGTTGCGCCCGAAGTGGCCCATGTCGGCATAGAGCGCCTCGGCCCCGGTGACGGCCAGGAACACGCTGCCCAGGATCACGAAGCCGACGAAGCCGTTCTCCACCAGGAAGGTGACGCCGTAGCCCGGCCAGAAGGCGCGGAAGATGCTGAGGTCTTCCTTGAGGTGGAAGAGGCCGAGGCCCCCCAGCACCAGGAACCAGACCGCGGTGATCGGCCCGAAGAACGCGGCCATGCGGTGCGTGCCCTTGGACTGCACCAGGAACAGCAGCACCAGGATCACGGCGGCCATGGGCAGGACATAGGGCGCGAACAGGTGGCCGAGGTGCGGCGCGTCCTTCAGGCCCTCGGCCGCCGACAGCACCGAGATCGCCGGGGTGATGATGCCGTCACCGTAGAACAGCGAGGCGCCGATGATGCCCAGCAGGAAGATCGGCAGGGCCCGCCGGCCGATGGCGCGCTGGGCCAGGGCCATCAGGGCCAGGGTGCCGCCCTCGCCCTTGTTGTCGGCCCGCATCAGGAAGATGACGTACTTCACCGTCACGATCAGGGTCATGGCCCAGATCACCAGGGAGACGACGCCCAGCACGGCGGTGTCCAGCGAGCGGGCGCTGGAATGCGACAGCGCCTCGCGCATGGCGTAGAGCGGGCTGGTGCCGATGTCGCCGAACACCACGCCCACCGATCCCAGGGCCATGGCGAAGAAGCCGTGGGGCTTGGCCCCGTGACCGGCGTGATCTGTCGATGCTTCGGAGGGGGCCGTGTCGTCCTTGGAGGGCGCGGCGGGGGCTTCAACAGCCAATTCGATCTCTCCGGGGACGCTGCGGCGACTCGACGAGCCACGCGGCCGACCCATGGCGACGGCGGCGGGCGATACACCCAAACCCAGACCGGTTCAATCGCGGCCTTGCGCCACGGGAGCTCAACATTTCCTTTTCAACCCTGGAGGGGCGCGCCTAGGCTTCCAACGCCTGAACTTCATTCCGGCGCCTCGATCCCCATCTATCGGTCATGTCCGACAGTCAGAAGTTTCCCGTAGCGGCCCATACCCTAGCCTATCTCGCCCACAAGCAGGCCACGGGTCCGGAATCCGCCGTGTCCAGCGCCGAGCTGGCGGCCTCGGTGCCGACCAATCCGGTGGTGGTGCGGCGTGTCACCGCACTGCTCTCCAAGGCCGGCCTGATCTCGACCCGGACGGGGGCCAACGGCGGCGCCTGGCTGCTGCGGCCGGCGGCCGACATCTCGCTCAGCGACGTGCTGCGGGCCGTCAACGGCTGCGCCAGGCTGGGGGTGGCGCCCTCGGGCGTGGAGGGCTGCCCGGTGGGCGCGCGCATTCCCGACGCCGTGCGCGCCGCCATCGTGGCCGCCGACAGCGCCGCCGCGGCGCGGCTGGCCCTGATCTCGGTGGACGACCTGCTGCATGGCGAACCGGCCGACATCGCGGCGCCGGCGCCGAGGAAGGCCCGGGCGTGAGCGCGCGCCTGGCCCTGGTCACCGGCGCCTCGGCCGGGATCGGCGCCGCCTTCGCCCGACTCTACGCCCGCCAGGGCTACGACCTGGCCATCACCGCCCGCCGCGAGGCCCGCCTGCGAGACCTGTCGGACGAGATCCGCCTGAGCCACGGGGTCGAGGTGCTGATCATCCCCGCCGACCTGGCCGACCCGGCGGCGCCCGACGCCATCCTGGCCGAGATCGCGTCCAACGGGCGAAGCGTCGACGCCCTGGTCAACAACGCCGGCTACGGCATGCCGGGGGCCTTCGCCGGCTCGGCCTGGGAGGAGCACGCCCAGTTCCTGCAGGTGATGGTCACGGCGCCCTGCGAGCTGGCCCACAAGGCGCTGCCGGGCATGCTGGAGCGGCGCTTCGGGCGCATCGTCAACGTCGCCTCCCTGGCGGGCCTCGCGCCGGGCGGTCCTGGCGCGACCCTCTACGGCGCGGCCAAGGCCTTCCTGGTCCGCTTCTCCCAGAGCCTGCACCAGGAACTGGCCGGCGCAGGCGTGCACGTCAGCGCCCTCTGCCCCGGCTTCACCTATTCGGAGTTCCACGACGCCAACCAGACCCGCTCCCAGATCGCCGGCGCCGTGCCCGACTGGCTGTGGATGGGTGCGGACGAGGTGGCCGCCCAGGGCTTCGAGGCGGTGGAGGCCAATCGCCCCGTCTGCGTCACCGGCGCGCCCAACAAGGCCCTGGCGGCGCTTGGCAAGATCGTTCCCGACGACTGGGCCATGGCCCTGATGGCCAGCCAGTCCGGCCGCTTCCGCAAGCTCTGAACCTATTGATAGGGCGTCGCGACGCCGCGGCGCACCAGGCCGGTGGCGTCCGCCAGGCCCAGCAGCAGGAACTGCACCGCCATGGCGCAGAGGATCAGGCCCAGCACCCGGATCACGATGACCATGCCGATCCGGCCCAGCGCCCGGGTGATCCAGCCGGTGGCCCAGAACGACAGCAGGACGGTCACGGCGATGGCGGCGATGACCCCCAGCCCGACGGCCAGCCCGACCCAGCCCAGGGCCTTGGCCTCGCCGGCGTAGATCACCGCCGTGGAGATCGCGCCCGGCCCGATCAGCAGCGGCATGGCGAAGGGCACGATCAGGCCCTCGAAGCGCTTGCGGGCGTAGGCGCGGGTGGAGAGCTGCTCGGCCTCCTCGCCGGCCTCGGCCATCACCTCGGCGGTCTCGCCGCGCGCCATGTCCAGGCCCATGAGCAGCAGCAGGATGCCGCCGGCGATGCGGAACGCCGGCAGGGAGATGCCGAAGAACTTCAGCAGCGCCAGGCCGGTCAGGTAGAAGAAGCTGAGGAAGACCATCGAAAACAGGGCGATGTAGACGGTGGTCAGCCGCCGCGCGGCCGGCGGCGCGCCGTGCGTCGCGGCGGCGAACAGGGGCACGTTGCCCACCGGATCGATGAGGGCGAACAGGGCGACGAAGAAATTGACCGCGAACTCGGCTGCGTTCATCCTTGCGGCTTAGCCCAAATCGTCACGCTTCGCACTCGGGGACCGCCATGCCCGCCACCCTGCGCTCCGCCGCGCCCACGCAACAGGCCGTCCTGGCCGATCCGCGCCTGATCGTCGCCCTGGATCTGCCCACCCGGGCCGAGGCCGAGGCCGTGGTCGAGGCCCTGGGCGATGCGGTCAGCTTCTACAAGATCGGCCTGCAGCTCTTCGCCACCGACGGCATGGCCATGGCCCGCGACCTGCGCGCCCGCGGCCGCAGCCTGTTCCTGGACTGGAAGCTGCACGACATCGGCGCGACGGTGGAGAAGGCCGCGGCGGCCATCGTCGGCACGGGCGCCTGCGATTTCCTGACCGTCCACGCCCATCCCCAGGTGCTCAAGGCGGCGGTCAAGGGCCGGGGCGGCGACGCCCAGGCCAAGATCCTCGGCGTGACGGTGCTGACCAGCCTCAACGGCCAGGACCTGGCCGAGATGGGCTACGGCATGGGGGTCGAGGCGCTGGTCGAGCGCCGCATCCGCCAGGTGCAGGACGCCGGCGCGGACGGCGTGGTGGCCAGCCCCCACGAGGCGGCCATGGCCCGGCGCATCGGCGGGCCGGACTTCCTGGTGGTGACTCCGGGCGTGCGGCCCGACTGGGCCGGCAAGGACGACCAGGCCCGCGCGGCCACCCCCGCCGAGACCCTGGCCAACGGCGCCAGCCACCTGGTCGTCGGCCGCCCGATCACCGCCGCCGCCGACCCGCGCGAGGCGGCCCTGCGGATCGCCGCGGAGATGCGCGGCCTGGACTGACGGCGGCCTACTTTCCGCAGCCGCAGCCGCCGTGGTGGCCGCCGCCGTGTCCGCCATGGAAGCCGCCCCGGAAGCGCACCGAGACGCTGGCGCTGGCCGACGCGCTGGCGAAGGCGCGGGCTCCGGCTCCGGCGCCGACCACGGCGTAGCCGCCGCCACCGCCGCCGCCATAGCTCTCGGGGTAGCCGCCGACGCCGCCGCCGTCCTGGAAGAAGCCATTGCCCAGGGTCACTTCGCCCTCGCCGGCGCACAGGGGCAAGCGCGGATGGCCATAGGGCAGGCGCTCGCCCAGGTGGCGGCACAGGCGCCCTTCGCTGTGGTAGCTCCAGGACGACGAGGCGTGCTCGGAGCGGCCGTAGGCGCCGCCCCAGCCGCCGCCGTTCTCGTCCAGATAGCCATAGTGGCTCTCGGACGCGCGCTCATAGCGCACCCGCTGGATGCGAACCTCGTGATGGGCCCGGCGCACGGCATGGTGGCGGACGGCGTGGTGCGCCACGCGGCACTCGCAGGCCATGGCCGAGGTCGACACGGCAAGAGCGGCGCCGATCACGGCGAGCTTGAGGAAGGACATGGCAGGGACTCCGCGACGCTGTCTTGGCGGCGAGCCTAGGCCGGTCGCTCGTTTGGCGCGACCCTTCGCCCCCCTGGCGCGAGTGCGGCTCGCCCCCGGCGGCGCATCTTAACCCTAGAAGTCCACCGCCACGCCCTTGCGCTCCCAGTCGCCATAGCGCGTCGGCTCGGGGCCGGCCGGGCCGCCCTGCTCGCCGGAGCCGGCGGGGTCTTTCGCCGCTTCGGCGGTCCGGCGCGCGTCGGCCTCCTCGAGCGCCCGCCGGGCGGCGGGCGAGAGGGGCTTGCCAGGGGCGGCGCCGGGGGGAAGATCGTCGGTCATGATGGGCTCAAACCTAGGCGTTCGGGGCCGGCGGCGCCAGATGCGGCGGCGTCCGCGCCCCTTGCCCCGGGGCCCGGAAGCGGGCAGGGGTCGCCGGTGACCGACCGACCCAGATCTTCCGCACCTTCCGCCGGCCCCGACAAGGCCCCTGAAAAAGCCTTGGCCGCCCGCGCCGCCGCCATCGAAATCCTGGACGCGGCCCTCGCCCGCCGCGGGGGTCTCGACGAGGCTCTAAACACCGGCGCGGCCGGCCGGCTGAACCCCCTCGACCGGTCCTTCGCCCGCGCGCTGGTGATGGCGACGCTGCGCCACCTCGGCCCCATCGACCGGGCCCTGGACGGGCGGCTGTCGCGCGATCCGGGCGGCAAGGTGCGCAACCTGCTGCGCCTGGGCGCGGCCCAGGCCTTCTGGCTGGACACCCCCGACTTCGCCGCCGTGGACACCACCGTGACCCTGGCGCCCGAGCGGATGCGGGGCCTGGTCAACGCCGTGCTGCGCGGCCTGTTGCGCGACGGGCCGCCGGCCGAGGACCCCGAGAGCCTGGCGCCGTCCTGGCTGCTGGCCCGCTGGCGCGCCGCCTTCGGCGAGGCCGAGGCCCTGGCCGTCGCCGCCCTGATCGCCGCCGAACCGGCCACCGACCTGACGCCGCGGGGGACGCCGGACGCGGCCATGGTCGAGGGGCTTGAGGCTGTCGTCCTGCCCGGCGGGTCGCTGCGCACCGAAAAGCGCGGCGACATCACCCTGTGGCCGGGCTTCGCCGAGGGCGCCTGGTGGGTGCAGGATGCGGCCGCCGCCATCCCGGCGCGGCTGCTGGACGTCGGTCCCGGCCAGAGCGCCGTCGATCTCTGCGCCGCCCCGGGCGGCAAGACCTTCCAGCTGGCCGACACCGGCGCGGCGGTGACCGCCCTCGACCGCTCCGCCGGCCGCCTGCGGCGGGTGCGCGACGGGCTGGTCCGCACGGGGCTCAGCGCCGAGGTGCTGCACGCCGACGCCGCCGACTGGACCGACCCGCGGGTCTTCGACGCCGTCCTGCTGGACGCGCCCTGCTCGGCCACCGGCACCTTCCGCCGCCAGCCGGACGTGCTGTGGAACGCCCGCCCCGGCGACATCGCCCGCCTGGTCCAGAGCCAGACCCGGCTGCTGGACGCCGCCGCGGCCCGCACCGCCCCGGGCGGACGGCTGGTCTACAGCGTCTGCTCGCTGGAGCCGGAGGAGGGCGAGTCCCAGGTCACGGCCTTCCTGGCCCGGCATGCCGACTTCGCGCTGGAGCCGATCGCCGAGGGCGAGGGCGGCTCGCCGGCCCGCAGCCGGACCGCCAACGGATGCCTGCGCATCCTGCCCCATCACCTGGAGGGCGGGCTGGACGGATTCTTCATCGCCCGCTTCCGGCGTGCGGCCTAGCATCACCTTCCGAACCGTCGCGGCTCAGGTTAAGTCGAACCCATGACCATCATCGCTCCCTCCATCCTGGCCGCCGACTTCGCCAAGCTGGGCGAGGAGGCGCGCGCGGTGGAGGCGGCCGGCGCCGACTGGCTGCACGTGGACGTCATGGACGGCCACTTCGTGCCCAACATCACGCTCGGCCCCGACATCGTGAAGGCCCTGCGCCCGCACGTCTCGATCCCCTTCGACGTGCACCTGATGATCGCGCCCGTGGATCCGTTCCTGGAGGCCTTCCGCGAGGCGGGCGCCGACATCATGAGCGTGCACCCGGAATCCGGGCCGCACCTCAACCGCACGCTCAAGCGCATCCGCGAGCTGGGGGCCAAGGCCGGGGTGGTGTTCAACCCCTCGACCTCGCCCGAGGCCATCGCGTGGATGATGGACGAGGTCGACCTGATCCTGGTGATGTCGATCAATCCCGGCTTCGGCGGCCAGAGCTTCATGCGTTCGCAGCTCGCCAAGATCACCCGCCTGCGCCAGATGATCGACGCCACCGGCCGCGACATTCCGCTGGAGGTGGACGGCGGGGTGAACCCCGAGACCGCCAGGCTTTGCGTCGAGGCCGGGGCCACGGCCCTGGTGGCCGGCACGGCGGTGTTCAAGGGCGGGCCCTCCGCCTACGCCGACAACATCCGCGCCCTGCGCGGCCCGGCTCCCGGCGGGGCCTGAGACCACGCATGGCGCGGACGCGGCCCAGTTCCGGCGCCGGTTCCGCCTCCCTCCTGCGCGCCGTCCTGGCCGCGCCGGCCCGGCGCATGGCGGTGGAGTGGTCGGCGACGCCCTTCCACGCCCTGGCCCTGGCGGGCGGCCGGCCGCGGGGCCTGGCCGCCAAGGCGCCGGACTTCCGCCCGCCCGACGCGGCCCAAGGAACGCGCATCCTGGCCGGCGAATGGCGGTTTGGCGGCGAGTCCTTGAGCCTCGGCGCCGGAACCGATCCCTGGAACCGGGCCAGCCCCAGCCGCGCCTTCGCCGCCTGGCATCATGGCTTTGGCTGGGTGGCGGACCTCCTGGCCTGCGGCGCTGAGGGCGCCCACGAGGCGCTGCGCCTGACCCTGGCCTGGCGACGGCTGTTCTCCCGCTGGAACGCCTTCGCCTGGGAGGGCGAGGTGCTGCGCCGGCGGGTGGTCAGCTTGGCCGCGGCCCTGCCCTCGCTGCTGGCCGTGGCCTCCGACGCCGAGGGGGCGGCGCTGATGGGCGACCTGTCGCGCCAGGCCCGGCAGTTGATGGCCATCGGTTCCGATCCGGGCCACGCGGCGGAGCGGGCGGCGGCGGCGGCGATCGGGGCGGGGGTCCTGGCCGGGCCGGGACCGACCCGCCTGCGCGAGCGCGCGCTTCGCCGCCTCGAGCGACTGCTGCCTCAGGCGGTGCTGGCCGACGGCGGCCACGCCTCTCGCTCGCCGGAGGCGGCGCTGGAGCTGCTGTTCGACCTGCTGGCCCTGGACGAGGTGTTGAGCCAGCTCGGCCGTCCGCCGCCGGCGGAGGTGTCGCGGTCGGTGGACCGGCTGAGCGCCGCGGTGCGCTTCTTCACCCTGGCCGACGGGCGCCTGGCCAGCGTCCAGGGCGGGGCCGATGCGGGACGCGAGCGCATCCTGGCGGCCCTGGCCCACGATGACGACGCGCGCACGGTTCCCGGCCTGCTGCGCGAGAGCGGCTACCAGCGCCTGGAAGGCGGGGCGCTGCAGGTCTTCGCCGACGCCGGCGAGCCGGCCCGGGGCGCCTGGAGCGCCGCCGCCTGCGCCCAGCCCGCGGCCATCGAGGTCGTGGCGGGCGGCAAGCGGCTGATCACCGGCGCCGGCTGGTCTCCAGCGATGGGACCGCACCCCGAGGCGCGGCAGTCGCGGTCCGCCGCCTGCGTCACCCTGGACGACGCCTCGCCCGGGGCGCCGCTGGAAGGGCTGGCGGCGTGGAGCCTGGGACCTCGCCTGGCCGGCGCCGACTGGCGGGTGACGCCCCGCCGCAGCGAGGGCGACGGGGTGGTGCTGGTCGAGATCAGCCATGACGCCTGGCTGGAGCGGCTGGGGGTGCGGGCCGAGCGGCGGCTCTATCTCGACGGCGGCGCCGAGGAGTTGCGGGGCGAGGACCGGTTCATGCCGACCAAGGCCCTGAAGGGCGATCGCCGGCGGTTCATCCCCTACGTCATCCGCTTTCCCCTGCACCCCGACGCACGCGCCTCCATCGCCATGGACGGCAAGAGCGTCCTCATACGCCACGGCCACGATCCGGGCTGGTGGCTGCGCACCGACGCGGCGGAGATCAGCCTGGAGGCCGGCGTGCGCTGGAAGGACAGCGCGCCCAGGGCGGCGGAACAGGTGGTGCTGTCGGGTCTCTTCCGCCTGGAAGCCGGCGGGCGGGTGCGCTGGAAGCTGGGCCGGGCCTGACCTTCAGTGGCGATGGGCCCTGGGAGGTGTCTCGGCGTGACGACGGGCGCCGTGGTCCTGGTCATTGGAGGCGACGCGCGACAGCCGGCTGAGGTGATACTTCACCGTCGAGACCGACAGACCGAGCCGCGCGGCGATCTGGTCGTTGGTGTCGCCGCAGCGCACGCACATCAGGACTTCCAAGGGGGTGATCTTCAGGGTGTCGCTGTTGAGCAGGCTGCAGGCCGCGCGGACCGCCGGAGACCGGCGCGTCAGGCATCTGGGATCGCGGTTGCGCAGGGCTGGAGAGCGGTCGCATTGGGCGCAAAAACGATCGGCCACCGAACCCACTCCCTGCCATCACGCCGCTCCAACGGCGCGCCTGCGAATGTTGGTGTGGCCTTCCCGCAACACAACGGCGTGCAATACCCAAGCTGGGTAAGGCGTCGTTGCGCCGCAGCCCCTTCGGCCCCGCGTTGACCGCGCCGGACGGGGGGACTATCTAGCGGCCGTTCCGCGTGACTGGCGATCGAGGTGGGGCACCACCGGGGAGCGCGGAATGCATGAGCCGCGCGCCTGGGCGATCACACCAAGCCAGGAGATCGCCTTGCCCATCGCCCCAGACTTCCCCGCCGCCGCCGACCGCGCGCCCGTCCGCCGCGCCCTGATTTCCGTCTCCGACAAGACCGGCCTCATCGACACCGCCAAGGCGCTCGCGGCGCTGGGCGTGGAGCTGGTGTCCACCGGCGGCACCCGCGCGGCCATCGCCGCCGCGGGCCTGGCCGTCAAGGACGTCTCCGACCTGACCGGCTTCCCGGAGATGATGGACGGGCGGGTCAAGACCCTGCACCCCGTCGTCCACGGCGGCCTGCTGGGCGTGCGCGACGCCCCCGACCACGCCGCCGCCATGGCCGCCCACGGCATCGGCGGCATCGACCTGCTGTACGTGAACCTCTACCCCTTCGAGGCCACCGTGGCGAAGGGCGCCGGTTTCGACGAATGCGTCGAGAACATCGACATCGGCGGCCCTGCCATGATCCGCTCGGCGGCCAAGAACCATCCCTACGTCGCCGTGTGCACGGCGCCGGAAGACATGGCCGAGGTTCTGGCCGCCCTGCAGGCCACCGGCGCCACCACGCTGGGCCTGCGCCGGGCCCTGGCCGCCCGCGCCTACGCCCGCACCGCCGCCTATGACGCGGCGATCTCGGCCTGGTTCGCGGGCCAGGTGGACGACGGCGCCTGGCCGGCCCGCAAGTCGATCTCCGGCGAGCTGCGCCAGACCATGCGCTACGGCGAGAACCCGCACCAGGCGGCGGCCTTCTACACCTTCCCCAACCCGCGTCCCGGCGTCGCCACGGCCCGCCAGCTGCAGGGCAAGGAGCTCAGCTTCAACAACATCAACGACACCGACGCGGCCCTGGAGCTGGCGGCGGAATTCGATCCGGCGGCGCACGCGGCCGTGGCCATCATCAAGCACGCCAACCCCTGTGGCGTGGCCATCGCCGGCGACCTGATGACCGCCTACGAGAAGGCCCTGCAGTGCGACCCGGTGTCGGCCTACGGCGGCATCGTGGCCATGAACCGCCGCCTGGACGCGGCCACCGCCAAGGCCATGGTCAAGATCTTCTTCGAGGTGGTGATCGCCCCGGAGGCCGACGAGGACGCCATCGCCGTCTTTAAGCGCCGCAAGGACCTGCGCCTGCTGCTCACCGACGGCCTGCCCGACCCGATGGCGCCCGGCGAGGTGTTCCGCTCGGTGGCCGGCGGCTTCCTGGTCCAGTCGCGCGACACCGCCCGGATCACGGCGGCGGACCTCAAGATCGTCACGAAGAGACAACCAACCGAGGCGGAGGTGCGCGACATGCTGTTCGCCTTCACCATCGCCAAGCACGTGAAGTCCAACGCCATCGTCTTCGCCAAGGACGGCCAGACCGGCGGCATCGGCGCCGGCCAGATGAACCGCCGCGACTCGGCCCGGATCGCCGCCCTGCGCGCCGGCGAGGCGGCCGAGATGGCCAAGCTGCCCGAGAGCCTGGCCAAGGGGTCGGCCTGCGCCTCGGAGGCCTTCTTCCCCTTCGCCGACGGCCTGATCCAGGCGGTGGAGGCCGGCGCCACGGCGATCATCCAGCCGGGCGGCTCGATCCGCGACGACGAGGTGATCGCCGCCGCCGACGCGGCCGGGGTGACCATGGCCTTCACCGGCGTGCGGGTGTTCCGCCACTGACGGCGGGCGCCACATGAACAATCGGTAACGTTCGCCCCCTGGCCGCCCGGCTTGCCTTGGGTCTAGACATTCCAAGGGCAGCCGTTCTGGCGGCTGATTGTTGGGGGTTCTGCGAATGAAACGGCATTTTTTGGCGGCCGCCGCCATGGCTGGGGTCATGGCCGCCGCGGGGCTGGCGCGGGCGGGTGACCCGGCTCCCGCCCCTGGCGCGGCCGCCGCCGCCCCGAAGGCCGCCGCCGATCCGTCGACCCTGGAGGGCGGGTCCACGGTGGCGCCGCGCTACGGGACCTGGGGCCTGGACCTCACCGGCCGCGACCTGGCCGCCAACCCCGGCGACAACTTCTATCGCTACGCCAACGGCCTGTGGGACGACCACGAGGTGATCCCGGCCGACAAGGTCCGCTATGGCAACTTCGACAAGCTGTCGGTGTTGTCGGAGAACCGCACCCGGGCCCTGATCGAGGCCGCCGCGGCGGGCAAGTCGACCGATCCCGACGCCGCCAAGATCGGCGCCGCCTACCGCGCCTTCATGGACGAGAAGCGCGTCGAGGCCCTGGACGCCAAGCCCCTGCAGCGCGACCTGGCCGCCATCCGCGCCGCCCGCAGCCGCGCCGCCCTGGCCGCCTTGATGGGCGACGGCGTGCACGGCCTGCAGTCGGGCATCTTCGGGCCGGGGATCGGGGCCGACGCCAAGGCTCCCAACCGCTACGTGGTTTCCATCGGCGCCGGGGGCCTCGGCCTGCCCGACCGCGACTACTATCTGCAGCCCGCCTTCGCGGAGAAGAAGGCCAAGTACCAGGCCTATGTGGCGACCATGCTGAAGCTGGTCGGCTGGGCCCGTCCCGAGGCGTCGGCCAAGGCCATCGTCGAGTACGAGACCAAGATCGCCGAGGCGAGCTGGAGCCGGGCCGAGCGCCGCGACCGCGACAAGACCTATAACCCCATGACCCTGGCGGAGCTGCAGTCGGCGGCGCCGGACTTTCCCTGGACGCCGTTCCTGGACAAGGCGGGCCTGAAGGGCGTGGGGCGCTTCATCCTCCCCACCAACACCGCCGTGCCCAAGATCGCCAAGATCTACGCCGCCACGCCGGTCGCCACCCTGCAGGCGTGGCAGGCCTTCCACCTGGCCGACGCGGCCGCGCCGTTCCTCTCCAAGCGCTTCGTCGACGCCCGCTTCGCCTTCCGCAACCACGAGCTGGCCGGCCAGCCCGAGCAGCAGCCGCGCTGGAAGCGGGCCGTGGCCTTCGTCAACGGCAGCCTGGGCGAGTCGGTGGGACGGATGTACGTGGCCGAATACTTCCCGCCGGAAGCCAAGGCCAAGGCCGAGGGCCTGGTGGCGGACCTGCGCGCCGCCCTGGGCGCGCGCATCCAGCGCCTGGACTGGATGGGCCCGGAGACCAAGGCCCGGGCGCTGCAGAAGCTGGCCAAGTTCACGGTCAAGATCGGCTATCCCGTGAAGTGGCGCAGCTATGCGGCCTACGCGGTCTCGCCCACCGATCTCTATGGCGACGCCCGGCGGGCGGCGGCCTATGACTGGAACTACGACCTGGCGCGCCTGAACCAGCCGGTGGACAAGCAGGAATGGGGCATGACGCCCCAGACGGTGAACGCCTACTACAACTACGCCAACAACGAGATCGTCTTCCCGGCCGCCATCCTGCAGCCGCCGTTCTTCGATCCGAACGCCGACATGGCGGTCAACTATGGCGGCATCGGCGGGGTGATCGGCCACGAGATGACCCACGGCTTCGACGACCAGGGCCGCAAGTCCGACGGCGACGGGGTGCTGACCGACTGGTGGACGGCCGAGGACGCGGCCAAGTTCAAGGCCCAGGCCGACAGGCTGGGCGCCCAGTACTCGTCCTACCAGCCGGTGGACGGCTATCCGATCAACGGCGCCCTGACCATGGGCGAGAACATCGCCGACATGGGCGGCCTGCTGCTGGCGCTGGACGCCTACCACGCCTCGCTGAAGGGCCAGCCGGCGCCGGTGATCGACGGCCTGACCGGCGACCAGCGCGTGTTCCTGGGCTGGGCCCAGGTCTGGCGCCAGAAGCAGCGCCAGGAGGCGGCGATCCAGCAGACCAAGGTCGACCCGCACTCCGCCGCCCAGTTCCGGGTGATCGGCCCGATGCGCAACAACGACGCCTGGTACGAAGCCTTCGGCATCAAGCCCGGCGACAAATACTACCTGCCGCCGGAGCAGCGGGTCCGCATCTGGTAGCGGTTCGCCGCGAGCCTTGCGGCGGGGTGGAATTTGCCCCGCCGACGCCGGTTCGGCCGGTTTGGACCCCTGTGAATCTCCGTAGTTTACGGAGAACGGTTCATCTTGAGTTGGAATATTCTTGCGTTCGCCGGGTGAGAAGGTTTGGGATCGACCGGAACAAATGAGGAATATTCGCTGGGGCGTCAAGGAACGTGCGACGCGCTCGGTGCGACGTGGGATGTTTGACCACGAACGACACGAACCTCACGAACGGGATCGTGGAACGCCCCTCAACTTCGTCACCCCGGCCAAGCGCAGCGCCGAGCCGGGGCCGGCCGCGCCGTTTCCAAGACGAATTCCAGCTATGAACCGACCGGGCCGGCCCCGGGTCTTCGGCCGCTGACGCGGCCTCGCCCGGGGTGACGGAGGTTCGTGAGGTTCGTGGACAGTCCTCTCAAGCGCCGCGCACCCGCCGGCCGAATGTCGATCCGGCTCAGGCCCCCGCCAGCTCGCGCAGGGCGGCGTTGGCGATGGTCAGCTTGGCGAAGGTCCAGCCGCCGCCGGCTTTTTCGATCTCGTCCAGGGTGCGCTTGACGGCGCGGACGGCTTCGGGGCGCAGCGCCGACCAGGAGGTGACGGCGCCCTTGGCCAGGTCGGGGCCCTCGCCGGCTTCCGCCTTGCCGGAGAAGGTCATCACCGCCTTGGTCAGCTGGGCCTGCTCGGCCAGCATGTCCTCGATCAGGCGGCGGACCGCCAAGCGCTCGTAGGCGTCCCCCGCCGTGCGCGAGCCGGCCGCGGCGCGCAGCTTGTCGAAGCCGAAGATCCCGCCGACCCGGTGATAGACCCTGGCCGCCGCCTCCAGCGACCAGCTCGAGCCGGCCGCAAGGTCGGTGAGGGTCGAGGCCACGGTGAGCGGCCGCATCAAGGCCACCGAATGGGCGATGTCCTTGGGCGCCCCGGCCTTGATCCAGCCCGCCGCGCGACGGACGGCGGCCTTCTGCTCGAAGGGCGACAGCACCGCCGGCACCAGGGTCTTCAGCTTGTCCACGGCCGGGCGGTAGGCGCCGACCAGGGCCTGGACCGAGGTCTCCTCCCGGGCCGAGCGGCGGGCCAGCCAGAAGGTCTGGCCGCGCAGGACATAGGACAGCTCGCGGAAGAGGGCGAGCTGGCCGGCCGCCGGCGCCTTGCCGTCCAGGGCGGCGACGCGGCCCCAGGTCTCGTCGAAGCGCAGCACCTGGCGGGCCGCCTCGAAGGCGATGACCAGGTCGGCGGTGTCGCAGCCCGCCGCCGCGCGCAGGCGTCCGGGGAAGGTCGGGCCGCACAGGTTGATCATCTGGTTGCCCAGCACCGTGGCCACGATCTCGCGGCGCAGGCGGTGGCGGCGAAGCTCGTCCTCGAAGCGGCCCATGGCCTTGGGGAAGTAGGCCTCCAGGGTCTTGAAGAACCACGGGTCGTCCGGCGCCGCCGTCTCGATCATGTCGTCGAACAGGTCGAGCTTGCCATAGGCCAGCAGCACGGCCAGCTCCGGCCGGGTCAGGCCGCGGCCGGCGTCGCGCCGCGCGGCCATGACGGCGGCGTCTGGCAGCCCCTCCAGGGCCCGGTCCAGGCGTCCGCGGCGCTCCAGGTCGGTCATGAACGCCGCCTGGGCGTCGAGGTCGGCCGCCGCCTCGGCCTCCAGCAGCGAAAGCGCCAGGGTCTGGTCGTAGTTGTGGGCCAGGACGTGGTGGCCGACCTCGTCGGTCATGGACTGCAAAAGGGCGTCGCGGTCCGGGCGGGTCAGCTTGCCGGCGCGCTCGGCCATGCCGGTGGCGATCTTGATGTTGACCTCGTGGTCCGAGGTGTCGACGCCGGCGGAATTGTCGATGGCGTCGGTGTCGATGTGGCCGCCGGCCAGGGCGTATTCGATGCGGCCGGCCTGGGTGAAGCCCAGGTTCGCGCCTTCGCCCACCACCTTGCAGCGCAGGTCCCGGCCGTTGACGCGCACGGCGTCGTTGGCCTTGTCGCCGACGTCGAGGTTGGATTCCGACTGGCCCTTCACATAGGTGCCGATGCCGCCGAGGTAGAGCAGCTCGACCCGGGCCTTGAGGATGGCGGCGATGAGGTCGGCCGGCGCCATCTCGTCGGCCTTGAGGTCGAAGGCGGCCTTCACTTCGGGGCTGATGGGGACGGCCTTCAGGCTGCGGGCGAAGACGCCGCCGCCGGGCGAGAGGACGGCGCGGTCGAAGTCGTCCCAGGACGAGCGGGGCAGGTCGAACAGCCGCTTGCGCTCGGCCCACGTCGCCGCCGGATCGGGGTTGGGATCGAGGAAGATGTGGCGGTGGTCGAAGGCCGCCACCAGGCGGATGGCCTTGGACAGCAGCATGCCGTTGCCGAACACGTCGCCGGACATGTCGCCGACGCCGACGACGCTGAACGGCTCCTTCTGGATGTCCTTGCCCAGTTCGCGGAAGTGGCGCTTGACGCCTTCCCAGGCGCCGCGGGCGGTGATGCCCATGGCCTTGTGGTCATAGCCGGCCGAGCCGCCGGAGGCGAAGGCGTCGCCCAGCCAGAAGCCGTAGTCCTCGGCCACGCCGTTGGCGATGTCGGAGAAGGTGGCTGTGCCCTTGTCGGCGGCCACCACCAGGTAGGGATCGTCGCCGTCGTGGATGACCAGGCTGGGCGGATGGACCACCGCGCCCTCGGCGTCGATGTTGTCGGTCAGGTCCAGGAGGCCCGACAGGAAGGTCCTGTAGGCGCGAACGGCCTCGGCCCGCACCGCCTCGGGGGCGCCGCCGCGCGGAAGCTGCTTGGGGAAGAAGCCGCCCTTGGAGCCCACCGGCACGATGACCGCGTTCTTGACCTGCTGCGCCTTGACCAGGCCCAGCACCTCGGTGCGGAAGTCGTCGCGCCGGTCGGACCAGCGCAGGCCGCCGCGGGCCACCGGCCCGAACCGCAGGTGCACCCCTTCCACGTGGGGGGCGGCCACGAAGATCTCGCGATAGGGCTTGGGCGCGGGCAAGTCGGCCAGCTCGCGGCTGGCGACCTTGAAGCTGATGTAGGGCTTGTCGGCCCCGTCGGCGCCCGGCTGGAAGTAGTTGGTGCGCAGGATGGCGCCGACCAGGGCGGCCAGGCGGCGCAGGGCGCGGTCCTCGTCCAGGCTGTCGACCGCCTGCAGGGCCTGCTCGATCTCGGCCTGCACGGCCGCGGCGCGTTCACGGCGCTGGTCGAGGCCGGCGGCGATGGCGGGATCGAAACGCACCTTGAACAGGTCGAGGATCAGGCGGGTGACGCCCGGGTGCTCGGCCACGGCGGCCTCCACCACGGCCTGGCTGGGGTCGAGGCCCGACTGCTGGCGATAGCGCGCCAGGGCCCGGACCAGGGCCGCCTCGCGCCAGGGCAGGCCCAGCTCCAGGACCAGGCGGTTGAAGGGGTCGTTCTCGGCCGAGCCGTTCCAGACGGCGCGGAAGGCGCTCTCGAAGGGCTCTCGCACCTCGGCGAACACCAGGCGCTCGCCCCGGTGGTCCTCGAGCAGGAACTCGTGCACCCAGACATCGGCGGCGTCGCCCTCGCCCCCGCGCGGGCGCAGGGGATAGCCTTCCTCCACCAGGGCCCGCAGGCCCATGTTGTCCAGGATCGGCAGCACCTCGGCCAGGGGGATGGGCGTGGCCCCGCGGCGATAGAGCTTGAGCCGGAACTGCAGGGGGGAGTCGTCGCCGGTGCGGTAGGCGCGCACGCCCACCTCGTCCGGCCGCGCCAGGGCCTCGATGGCGACGACGTCGCGGACCGCCTCCTCGGCGCCGTAGCGGTCCTTGTAGCCGGGCGGGAAGCCGTCGCCGAAGTCGGCCAGCATCTGGGCCAGGGCCTGCGGATCGGTCACCTGGCGGCGGGCGGCGTCCTCGAAGTCGTCCTCCCAGGTGCGCGCCAGCACCGACACCGCCGCCTCCAGGGCCGCGGCGTCCGGCTCGGGATGATGGCCGGGCGTGAGGCCGATGATGTAGTGCACCCGCGCCAGGGGGGCGTCCGAAAAGCTGGGATAGAAGGCCGAGATGCGGCCGGCGTAGGCCTTGGCGAACAGCTCGCCCGCCCGTTCGCGCAGGCGCTGGCTGTAGCGGTCGCGCGGCAGGTAGAGCAGGATCGAAACGAAGCGGTCGAAAGGGTCGCGGCGCAGCAGCAGCTTGACCCGTGGGCGGTCCGACAGGTGCAGGATGTCCAGCGCCGCCGACAGCAGGTCGTCCTCGGGGATCTGGAACAGCTCGTCGCGGGGATAGGTCTCCAGGATGTTGGCCAGGCGCACGGCGTTGTGGCTGCCGGCGGCGTGGCCGGCGCGGGCCAGGACGCGGGCCACCTTGCGCCGGATCATCGGCGTCTCGTGCGCCGGCTCGTCATAGGCCTCGGCGGTGAACAGGCCGACGAAGCGGACCTCGCCCGACGGCTTGCCGTCCGGGCCGTAGCGGCGCACGCCGACGTAGTCCATGTAGCCGCGCCGGTGCACCCGCGAGCGCAGGTTGGCCTTGGCGACGATCACCGGCTCGGCCCGCTCCAGGCGCCGGCGCAGGGCCTGGGAGAGCACCGCCGGCTCGCTGCCCCGGCGCAGGACCGTGCGGGCCGGGTCGCGCAGGACGCCCAGGCTGCCTTGCGTCTCGTACAGCGGCTCCTCGGCCGCGTAGCCGCCCTCGGGCGTGCGCGGATATTCGTAGGTGCGCCCGCCCAGGAAGACGAAATGGCCGGCGTCCAGCCAGCGCAGGAAGGCCAGGTCCTCGGCCAGGGCCTCGGCGTCGGTCCCCGCCGGCCGGGCCGCCTCCAGCGCCTGGATCGAGCGGGCCATCAGCGCCAGCATGTCGGGGAAGTCGTCGACCGCGGCCCGCACATCGGCCAGGGCCGCCCGCACGCCCTGGATCAGGCCGTCATGCCGGCTTTCGGACAGCGGTTCCATCCACACCTGGATCATGGAGGTGCGACGCCCGTTCGCGGCGACCATGGGGTGGAACATGGCCCGCACGCTGGCCCGCGCGTCGCTGACCTCGCCCATGACGCTGTCGACCAGGAAGGGCGCGTCCCGCTGAACGATCTCCAGCACGTCGGCCGCCTCGCCGTCCCAGGTGACGCGGGGGGTGATGCGGACGATGGGGGCGCCGCCGTCCCAGGCCTGGGCGAAGGCCCAGAACCCGGCCAGCGCCGCCGCCAGGGCCTCGACGCCGAGACCCGGCAGCTCCTCGGGCCGATAGTCGCCCAGGACGCTGGCGATGAAGTCGTCGGCGCCGTCCTGGCTGAGGGTCTGGCGGGCGATGTGTCGGCGGAAGGCGTCGGCCAGCGGGCCGGCGGCGGGGGCGTGGTGATCCAGCGGCATGGGCGCGACCCTAGTCCGATCCGAAGATGGAAGCATTGCCCAATGGTGACAATTCTCGACCGATTTGGGGTCGAAAACCGCCAAAACCGACGCGAATCCCGCAAGAAACCCGCCCGGAAGTGGCTGCGCCGCCGGATTTTAGCCCGGCGGCGCCGGCGCCAGGCCGCGGGGGGGTGCGACCGACGCCTCTTGCCTCACCGACCGACGTGCGGGGGGTGTACGCCAGGTCGTATCCGGGTCTGCTACCGGATGAGTTTTAGATAGCGCCTTGGGCTCAACTATAAAGGGCGAAGCGCTTCACGCTTGCGTGACGGGCGGTCCGCGCCGCCAGCGGTCCGGATCGCCGTCGGCCGACAGCAGGATGGCGATCCACCGCGTGCCCTCGAACTGGGCCAGGATGACCATCGCCAGAACGGTCAGGGGCGTCGACATGAACATCCCCGGCAGGCCCCAGATCGCGCCCCAGAAGGCCAGGGACAACAGCACGATCACCGGGTCCATGTTCAGGCTGTCGCCCTGCATCCGGGGCAGGATGACGTTGCCGACCACGAAGGTGATGGCCCACAGCCCGGCCAGCAGGATCAGGGCCTGGGCGTAGCCGTCGAACTGCACCAGGGCGAAGATCGCCGGCAGCACGATGCCCGCCGCCGCGCCCACGATGGGCACATAGTTCACCGCGAAGATCACGAAGGCCCAGAAGAAGGCGTTATCGAGCCCGGTGGCCGCCATCACCGCCCAGGAGGCCAGGGCGATCATCAGGCCGGTGACGGTCTGGATCCAAAGGTAGCGTTCGACGCTTTCGCGCACGTGGTCCATCAGCCGCACGGCGTCGTGCCGCTCGCCGCGGCTGCGGAACAGGCGCACCACCTTGCGCTCGAAGGCGGCGCGCGAGGCGATCAGGAAGCCCAGGTAGATAAGCACCAGGATGGCGTTGGAGGCGAAGTTCTGCAGCATCTCGGCGGCGGCGCCGATGTAGTTGCCGGGGTCGAAGCGCGAGAACAGGACATCGACGCTGGGCGGCGCCGGCGCGCCCACCCGGGCGGCGAGGGTGTCCAGCAGGACGTCCAGCTTGGGGCCATAGCCGGTCAGCTTGTCCACGAAGTCGCCGGCGTAGGCGGCGATCATCCAGGCCGTGGCGATGAAGGCGCCCGCCGCCAGCGCCAGGGCGGCCGCGGTGGCCGTCGCGTTGGAGATGGCCGGCGCCCGGCGCCGCATCGAGCGCGCCAGGCCGTCGACCATGATCAGCAGGAACAGCGCCAGAAGCAGGGGGGTGATGATGCCGCCCATCCAGCGCAGGGCCGCGCCGACGGCGATGACGGCGATGATGACCGTCGCGTTGCGCGTCGTTTCCGACGGGCCGTCGGAGTCTCCAGGCGCAGACGGCGCGTGGTCGGGATCGGTCGGAGCGTCCATTCGCCCTTTCTGGCGCCGAGCAGGGCGCGCGTCACGCGCGACGGCGCCGGCGAGCCCCGCCAGGCGAGGCTAGTTGAGGATCCGCCCGCCGCCTTGCTCGCCGACGAAGAACTCGCCCCACCGGGCGATGCGCGCCAGGGACATCCAGGACCGCGCCTCGTCCTGGCAGGCGATCCTCGCCTCCGGGTCATTCAGCCTGGCCGCGCGCCTCAGCAGGCGGTTGGCGCGTTTTCGGCAAAGGTCGACGTTGATCATGGACCACTCCTCTGGCGCCCCCGTCACACAACGCAGATGGGTGTTCATTGATCCGGCGCAAAGACCTGACGTCGCCGTCGCCCCGTGACTCCCCGCCCGGGCTGATCGATAGTCCCCCCTCGCCACGCCGGCCGCCGCCTTCGGCGCAGAACCGCGCGGGCCCTGGGAGAGGAAGCCATGACCTACGCGCCCGCCACGCGCGCCTTCTACGACGCCGACAGCCACATCATGGAGTTGCCCGACTTCCTCAAGAAGTACGCCGATCCCGGCCTGCGCGATGTGATTCCCGAGGTGTCCTATTCGGCCTCGATCGTCACCGACGAGGAGGTGGCGGTGATCATGAACCAGGGCGGCCGCCACAGCCCCGAGCATGTGGCCGCCCAGATCGCCCTGGGCGACCGGCTGATCGAATCCTCCAAGGAAATCCAGGCCCTGGGCGCCTTCGACGCCGGCGACAGGACCAAGGCGCTGGACCTGCTGGGCTTTCGCAAGCAGCTGGTGTTCGCCACCCACTCGGTGGCCCTGCCGTTCTCGGCCAGCTCCAAGGTCGAGACCCGCCTGCGCTACGGCGCGGCGCGGGCGCACAACCGGCACATGGCCGACTTCTGCAAGGGTGACGCGCGCCTGATGGGCGTGGCGATCATCCCGCTGGACGATCCGGCCGAAGCCCTGGCCGAGCTGGCCCTGGTGCTGGCCGAGGGGCACAAGGCGGTGTGGATCCCGCACCGGCCCTGCGGCGACCGCTCGCCCGGCCACGTGGACCTCGATCCCTTCTGGGCCCGGCTGGCGGAGAGCGGCACGCCGTTCCTGCTGCACGTGGGCGGCGCGCCCCTGCAGCTCGCCAAGGCCTGGATGAACAACGGCCGCCCGCCGACCAAGGACTGGCTGGGCGGCGGCGAAAACCTGCGCACCAAGGACATCGCCCTGCTGCACGAGGGGCCTGAGGCCTTCCTGACCATGATGGTGCTGGACGGGGTGCTGGAGCGCCATCCGGGCCTGCGCGGCGCGGCGGTGGAGCTGGGGGCCGGCTGGGTTCCCGAGCTGCTTCGCCGCCTCGACTGGGTGGTCAAGCACTGGAGCCGCAACGACGCCAACCTGCAGGGCCTGCGCCGCACGCCGTCCGAGCAGATCACCCAGCAGCTCGCCTTCACCCCCTTCGTCTTCGAGGAGGTGGGCCGCTTCATCGACCAGTCGAACCCGGACCTCTACCTGTTCTCCAGCGACTATCCGCACATCGAGGGCGGCCGCAATCCGATCGGACGGTTCGAGAGCGCCCTGGGCGACCGCGGCGAGGCGGTGCGCGACAAGTTCTACGCCGAGAACTTCCTGCGCATCTTCCCGGACGCGCGGGTGGCCTGATCGGGATCTTCGCCGGCCGCTGTCGGGGCGGCGGCCCGCGGACCGTCTTCAGGTCGAAGCCCCGCCGGGGGCCGATGGAGAAACGACCATGAAGTTCATGATCCTCTTGACCGCCAACGCCGACACCGAGGCCAGCGTCATGCCGAGCCCCGACCTGTTGGCCGAGATGGGCGCCTACAACGAGGCCCTGGCCAAGGCCGGCGTGCTGCTGGCGGGCGAGGGCCTGCAGGCGACGTCCAAGGGCGCGCGGGTGCTGTTCAACGGCAAGGACCGCTCGGTGAAGATGGGGCCGTTCCCGCTCAGCGACCGGCCGGTGGCGGGGTTCTGGGTGTGGCAAACCGCCTCCCTGGAGGAGGCCATCGACTGGCTGAAGCGGTGCCCCAACCCCACGGGCGAGATCGGCGAGGTGGAAATACGCCAGATCTTCGAGACGGACGACTTCGCCGAGAGCGATCCCACCGGCGAACTGCGGGCCAAGGAGCAGGCGCTGAGGGCCGAGCAGGCGGCGCGGCGCTAGAGCACGATGGCTTTTGTCGGAATCGACAAAAGGCTGAATCGTGCTCGCCAACCCAAGAGGCGAGCCTGCTGATCGCGTTTTGATGGATCCATCAAAACGCGGCAGGCTCTAGGCCCCGGCGACGCCGAGCGCTTCCAGAGTCCGGACCAGGGAGGCCTGGTCGGTGAACACCTCGGACCGGAAGCCGGCGGCGCGGGCGCCCAGGACATTGTCCTCCACGTCGTCGAAGAAGATGGCGCGGGACGGCTCGACGCCGGCCTGGCGGGCGACCTCCAGGAAGGATTCCCGCGCGGGCTTGGCCAGGCCGATCTCGTGGCTGAGGTAGCGCTCCAGCCGGCCCAGCCGCCCGCCCGTGCGGTCCACCAGGTGGTCCCAGTGCTCGGCGTTGGTGTTGGAGAAGAGGAAGGTGCGCCGCCGCGCCGCCAGGGCCTCGACGAAGTCCAGCATCGCCGCGTCCACCGCGAAGTGGCACGTCCAGTCGCGGACGAACTGGTCCCAACCCGCGCCGTAGCCGGCCCGCGCCTGCAGCGCCTGGTGCAGCTCGGCGATCGGCGCGCCGGTGTCCCAGGATTGACCGCGCAACACCTGAAGGGCGGCGCCTTCCGCGTCACCGCCTGGGCACCGGCTGGCGATGGCCCGGTACATCACGGCGTTGTCGTGGGCGACGATGACCCCGCCCAGGTCGAAGATCAGCGCATCCGGCGGGGAAGTCATGTCGGTCCGGCTCCAGGGAATTGCTGCGAACCGGGCGTCAGCCGCCCAGCGTCTCCAGGAAACGCACCGGCTCGCCGCCGTGGGCGGCGGTGATCTCGCCGTCGCGCATCACCACGCGGCCGCGGATGATGGTGGCCATCGGCCAGCCGGTGACCTCCATCCCGTCGAAGGGGGTCCAGCCGGAGCGGGTGGCCATGTCCTCGTGGCGTAGGGTGCGGCGGGCCTTGAGATCCACGATGGTCAGGTCGGCGTCGTAGCCCTCGGCGATACGGCCCTTGTCCGCCGTACCGAAGACTCGTTGCTGGCCATGGCTGGTCAGGTCGACCAGCCGTTCCAGGGTCAGGCGCCCGGCCGCCACATGGGTCAGCATCACCGGCAGCAGGGTCTGCACCCCGGGCATGCCCGAGGGCGAGGCTGGATAGGGGCGGGCCTTTTCCTCCTTGGTGTGCGGGGCGTGATCGGAGCCGAGCACGTCGGCGACGCCCATCTCGATCCCGCGCCACAGGGCCGCCTGGTGGTGGGCCTCGCGGATGGGCGGGTTCATCTGGGCGTAGCCCTTGAGCCGCTCATAGGCCTCCGGCGCGGTCAGGGTCAGGTGCTGGGGCGTCACCTCGACGCTGGCCACGTCCTTGTGGTCGGCCAGGAAGGCGATCTCGTCGGCGGTGGTCACGTGCAGCACGTGGATGCGCTTGCCCAGGCCCTTGGCCAGGTTGACCAGGCGGCGCGTCGACTGGATGGCCGACTCGGCGTCGCGCACCTCCGGATGACTGGTCCAGTCGCCGGTGCGGGCCAGGGGTCGGCGCTCGGCCAGGCGGTATTCGTCCTCGGAATGGAAGGTGCCGCGGCGGTTGATGTGCTTGAGCACTTCGCCGACGCCCTCGTCGTCCGGCACCAGCAGGCTGCCGGTGGAGGCGCCCATGAACACCTTGACCCCGACACAGCCGGGCAGTCGTTCCAGCTCGCCCAGCCAGCGGGCGTTGTCATGCGTGCCGCCGACGTAGAAGGCGTGGTCGCAGTGCATGCGCCCCCGCGCCCGCGCCAGCTTGTCGGCCAGGGCGTCGGCGTCGGTGGTGGTGGGCTCGGTGTTGGGCATCTCGAAGACGGCGGTGACGCCGCCCAGCACCGCGCAGCGCGAGCCGGTCTCCAGGTCTTCCTTCCACTCCAGGCCGGGTTCGCGGAAGTGCACTTGGCTGTCGATGACGCCGGGCATGACGGTCAGGCCGGCGGCGTCGAACACCTCGCCGGCGGAGGCCTGGGAGAGGTCGCCGATGAAGGCGAACTTGCCGCCCTTGACGCCGATGTCCGCCCGGCCGCGGCCCGCATGGTTCACCACCTCGCCGCCGCGCACGATCAGGTCGAAAGTCTGGGCCACCGCGTCATGCCTCTTCGGTCTGGACGGCCTCGGCGGCCTCCTCGGTGTCGTCCAGCAGGGCGACGGCCGCGCCGTACACGCTGTCGGCCGACAAATCCATCATGTGGGTGATGGCCTGGCTGAGCGTGGGGTCGAGGGCGCGGATTTCCTCGAAGGTCCGCGTGCCGCGCAGCGCCCGGGCCTTGGGGCCCCAGGGGGCGTAGAGTTCCTCGTCCGACGGGCCGAACAGGCCCAGCGTCGGCGCGCCGGCCGCGGCGGCCATGTGCATCAGGCCGGAATCGTTGCCGATGAACAGCCGCGCCCGCTTGAGGGCGGCGTAGACCACGGTCAGGGGCTCGCGCCCCACCAGGTCGATGCAGCGGTCCTTGCCCACCGAGGCGCGCAGGGGGTCGCAGCCGGCCGTGTCGTCCGGCCCGCCCACCACCATCAGCCGACCGCCCGCCAGGGGCCCGGACGGCGCCAGCAGGCGCCGCGCCACCTGGGCGAAGCGCTCCACCGGCCAGGTCTTGCCCACCCAGTTGGAAGCCGGCGCCATGGCCAGGATCGGGCCGTCGCCGGCGGTGATCCTGGCCGCTCGCGCCTCGGTCTCGGCGCTGGTGAACAGGAAGGGCGCCGGCGGGTTGGACTCCAGCTTCAAGAGGCGCGCCGCCTCGATGACCTTGTGGGCCGCCGTCGCGCCCTTGCGGTGCACCGCCCGCCGCTTGGGCCGCAGGGCCCCGGCGATGGCCGAGCCGCGCAGGTCGACCACCAGCCCCCAGCGCCGGCCGCGCACCTGGCGCCAGAGGCCGAACCAGTGTCCGGCGCGCTTCTGCTTGTCCATCACCACCAGGCGCTCCAGGCCCGGGGTGTCGGCGAACAGCGGCGTGGTCAGGGCGCTGCCGACGATGGTGAAGCGCGCGTCGGGAATCTCGTCGGCCAGGGTCTTCACCAGCCCCGAGGAGAGGACGGCGTCGCCGATGCGGCTGGAGGTGATGAACAGAATCGAGAAGGGCTTGGGGGCCATGAGAATGATTCTATAGAGCGACGCCCCCTGGCGCTAAAGGGCGCTGACGGCCACATTGCGCCCATGTCTTCTCAAGCTTTCGTGGCGAGGCTGAACGACCGCGCCCTGATCAAACTGTCCGGCCCCGACTGGCGCGGCTTCCTGCAGGGGCTGGTGACGCAGGATGTCGACACCCTGGCCGACGGCGAGGCGCGTTTCGGCGCCCTGCTGACGCCGCAGGGGCGTCTGCTCTACGACCTGTTCCTGATCGGCCGCGACGGCGGCTGCCTGGTCGACTGCGCGGCCGGCGTGCGCGACGCCCTGGTCCAGCGCCTGACCCTCTACCGGCTGAGGGCCAAGGTCGAGATCGCGCCCCTGGCCGAGCCGGTGATGGCGCTGTGGGGCGCGCCGCCGCCCGCGGGCTGGGTCGCCGATCCCCGCCTGGCCGCTCTCGGCGCCCGCGGCTACGGCCTGCCCGCGCCGCCGGACGCGCGGGTCGCGGACGAAGCGGCCCACGCCCTGCATCTGCTCCAGCTTGGCGTGCCGGGGCCGGCGGACTTCGGCGTCGAGCGCACCTATCCCATCGAGGCCAACTTCGACCTGCTCAACGGCATCGACTTCAAGAAGGGCTGCTTCGTCGGCCAGGAGACCACCTCGCGCATGAAGCGCCGGGGCACGGTCAAGACGCGCATGGCGCCGGTGGTCTTCGACGGGCCCGCGCCCGAGGCCGGGTCGGAACTGCTGAACGGGACCCTGCGGGCCGGCGAGCTGCTGTCCGGGGTTCCCGGCCGGGCCCTGGCGGCGGTGCGCCTCGACCGGCTGGACGGCGACCTTGCGCTGGCCGATGGACGGCCCGCGCGGCCCGACTGGCCGGACTGGCTCAAGGCGGCGGCGGACGTCGGATGACCCGAGATCTGATCATCCGCGGCGTCGTCCTGAGCGACTATGACCAGTGGCTGCCGCTCTGGGACGGCTACAACGCCTTCTACGAGCGCGAGGGACCCACCGCCCTGGCGCCGGAGATCACCGCCATGACCTGGGCGCGGTTCTTCGACGCCTATGAGCCCATGCACGCCCTGGTCGCCGAGGCGGACGGGCGGCTGATCGGCCTGGTTCACTTCCTCTATCACCGCAGCACCACGGCCATCGCCCCGCTCTGCTACCTGCAGGACCTGTTCACCAGCGCCGAAGCGCGGGGCAGGGGCGTCGGGCGGGCCCTGATCGAGGCGGTGTACGACCGCGCCCGCGAGGCCGGCAGCCCCCGGGTCTACTGGCAGACGCACGAGACCAACGCCACGGCGCGGCGGCTCTACGACCAGGTGGCCGATCTGTCGGGCTTCCTGGTCTATCGAAAGACTCTCTGAAGCCGCGCCCGATCGCCGCGCGGGGCTTGAGCCGCGAGGCCGCGCGGGGCCATGCTCCTCGAGAATCAGCAGCCGGGGGCGGCCAATGGATCGCAAGCGGAGAGACCAGGTCGCCATGGCCGTGGGCGCCTGCGCCCTGGCGGCGACGCTGCTGCCCGTCCAGGCCCTGGCCGGCGACTACTGGTTCCTCGGCGCGGGGACGAACGTCTACGACTTCGTCGACGTCACCCAGATCACCCCCACCGGCGACGGCGCCATGCAGGCCTGGACGACCCGGGTGCTGGAGGGCAAGGGCAGCACCGGCAAGAAGGTCAAGACGGTGCTCAGCCTGGCGATCTTCTATTGCGGCCAGGACGCCATGCGGCTGGTGACCCAGGTGCAGTACCGGGGCAACGGCGCCCTCAAGAGCAACCAGGACTTCCCCCAGGGCCGGGCCCAGCGGGTCACCCCGGGCACCCTCGGCGCGGCGGAATATGACTTCGTCTGCCTCGATCCCTTCGCCCGCAGCGACAAGTACCGCGACCTCGGCGACATCGAGCCGGCAGCCAAGGCCGACGAGCTGGCCCGCGCCATCGGCGGCCGTCGGCGATAGGGCGCGCCTCTCCTGACATCGCCGGCTGGTCGCTCGCCCGACCTCGTGCCAAGAAAGCCTCGATCCGGGAGGCGAGTCGTCATGGGCGTCAGACTCTATGAAGCCGAGAGACACCGCTGTTCCTGGGCCAATCCCAAGGATCCGCTCTACGTCGCCTACCACGACGAGGAATGGGGCGTGCCGGAGTACGACCCGCGGGCCCTCTGGGAAAAGCTGGTGCTGGACGGCTTCCAGGCCGGCCTGAGCTGGATCACCATCCTCAAGAAGCGCGAGGCCTTCCGGGCCGCCTTCGCCGACTTCGACCCCGAGGTGGTGGCGCGGTTCGGCGACGAGGACCGGGCCCGGCTGATGGCCGACGCCGGCATCATCCGCTCGAACGCCAAGATCGACGCGGCGATTTCGGGCGCCCGGATCTATCTCGACATGCGCGAGCGGGGCGAGGACTTCACGGCGTTCCTGTGGGACTTCACCGGCGGGCGGCCGATCCAGAACGCCTGGGACCAGATCGGCCAGGTGCCGGCCCAGACGCCCGTCGCCGCGGACATGGCCAAGGCGCTGAAGGCCAAGGGCTTCAAGTTCTGCGGCCCGGTGATCGTCTATGCCTTCATGCAGGCGGTGGGCATGGTCAACGACCACGTCACCACCTGCTTCCGCCACAGTGAAGTCCAGAAGCTGGCGCATCCCTGATGCCGCACATGAAGCTCGAGAAGGACCATCCTGGCCCGGTCTGCGGGGTCGACGAGGCGGGGCGCGGCCCCTGGGCGGGCCCGGTCAGCGCCGCGGCGGTGATCCTCAAACCCCGCACGCGCCTGGTCGGGCTGGACGATTCCAAGAAGCTGAACGCCCGCCAGCGCGACGAGCTGGAGCTGGAGATCAAGGCCCGCGCGGTGGCCTTCGGCGTCGGCTTCGCCAGCGTCGAGGAAATCGAGACCCTGAACATCCTCCACGCCACCGGCCTCGCCATGCGCCGGGCGGTGGAGGCCCTGGCCGTCTCGCCGGCGTTCGCCCTGGTGGACGGCAACTACGCCTTCGCCCTGCCCTGTCCGGTGCGCACGGTGGTGGGCGGCGACGGGGTCAGCGCGTCCATCGCGGCGGCCTCGATCCTGGCCAAGACCGCCCGCGACCGGGTGATGATCGCGCTGGACGCCGTGCATCCCGGCTACGGGTTCGCCGAGCACAAGGGCTATGGCGTGCCGGCCCACCAGCGGGCGCTGAAGACTCTGGGCCCCTGCGCCGCCCACCGCGCCACCTGGGCGCCGCTGCGGGCCTTGATGGCGGGCGCGGCGATGGTCGAGGACGCCGCGTCGCGGATGGACGCCGCCCTGGCGGATTGACCGTCGCAATCAAGATTGCCGTCCTGGCGCGGCCGCGCTGATCTGCGCCAATGAGCCAGGACAATCCCACCGCCCGCGCCATCGCCCTGCAGGCCCAGGCCTGCGCGGCCCTGGGCTCTGCCTTCTCCGGCGCCCTGCTGGCCAGCGCCGCGGACGACGTCGACGCCGGCGGCCCGACCGCCGCCGTCATGGCCCCCTGGTCCGGCAAGGACGCGCGCGCCCAGATCGCCGACGCCGCGCCCCTGCGCCTGCTGGGCGCCCTGCACGACCTGGCCCTCAGCGGCGACGCGCCGGCCTTGAGCGCCCTCTATCCGTCCGCCGGCTTCGCCGGCGACGCGGCGGCGGCCTGGCCCGTGGCGCGGGCGTTGCTGGCCGAGCACGCCGGGCGGATCGGCGCCTTCCTCGGCCACGAGCCGCAGACGAACGAGACCCGTCGCTCGGTGGCCCTGCTGCCCGGGTTCCTGACCGTGGCGGCGCAGACCGGCCTGCCCATCCGCGCCTTCGAGATCGCCGCCAGCGCCGGGCTGAACAGCCTGTGGGACCGCTACCACTATGATCTCGGCGCCGCCGGCCAGTGGGGCGACGCGGCGTCCGGGGTGCGGCTGGACACCGAATGGCGCGGCGGGCCGCCGCCGCTGGACGCCCCGGTAAGAGTGGTCGAACGCCGCGCCTGCGACCGCGCGCCCATCGACGTGCGCGATCCCGTCGCCCGCCGGCGCCTGAAGGCCTACATCTGGGCCGACCAGCCGGAGCGCCTGGCGCGGCTGGACGCGGCGGTTCAGGCGGTGCTGGCCGCCGACGCCCGGGTGGAGGCCGCCGACGCCGTCGCCTGGCCGGAACAGCGCGCCGCGCCCGTCGACGGCGCCGTCACCGTGCTCTTCCATTCGGTGTTCTGGCAGTACATGCCGGCCGAGAGCCAGGCGGCCCTCACCGCCGCCATTCAGCGGCTGGGGAATCTCGCCACGGCGGCCGGCCCGTTCGCCTGGCTGCGCATGGAGCCGCCGGCCGACAACCTGTCGCTGATGGAACTGCGGCTGACCCTCTGGCCCACGCGCGAGGAGCGCCTGCTGGGCCGCTGCCATCCGCACGCCGCCTGGGTGGAGTGGATGGGTTAGGTAGAGAGGTTCCAGTCAAACCGGCCTTCGCCCCGAAGCTCCGTCACCCTTGGGCGTCAGTCCCAAGGGCCCATGAACGCGTGAGAGAGTGTGGCGTGCTTCGAAGGGCGCGCCAGGCGCGAACCTGTCCGCGCTGCGACGCTCCGCTGCCGCTCGCGACTGGGTCTCTTGAGATCATGGATCCCCGGGACTGGCGCCCGGGGATGACGGTAGGAAAAGGGGTGATTGCGGGGAGGGGCGGGGCTCTACGCGCCCTCCAGCCAGCCCGCCGCCATCTCGGCGATGCGCACGGCCGGGCCGGCGTCGCCTTGCCAGTCGCCGTCCAGGGTCCAGGCCGCCGACAGGCCGCAATAGGCCAGCAGCCATTTCAGCAGCCGGCTTCGCCCCAGGCCCGACGCCTCGGCCACCAGGTCCACCCGCCGGGCGATCCGCGCCGGGTCCCGCGACGGGGCCGCGCCGGGATTGCAGATCATGTTGGCGTAGTCGTAGCCGCGGTCGCCCAGCAGGCCCTTGGGGTCGATGGCCAGCCAGCCCCGGTCGCCGCCGTCCAGGACGTTGCCGTGGTGGATGTCGCCGTGCAGGGGCCGCGCCTCTTGCTGGTCGGCCAGCAGGGCCTCGGCCGTGGCCTGGGCCTTGGCGAAGACCCCGCCGCGCTTGCGCGCCGTCGGCGCCAGGGCGCGGAACCAGCGCGCAAGCGGAACCAGGGTCTCGGGGATCGGCTCCAGCCTCGGCGCGTGCAGGGCCTGGGCGGCGGCGCAGAGGATGCGCAGGGCCTCGTCGTCCTGGCCCTGCTCGGCCATGGCCTCCAGCGAGCGCGCGCCGGTCGCCCGCTCCAGCAGCATGGCGTCGGACCCGGCCTCCAGCAGCCGCGCCGCGCCCCGGCCGCCCCACCAGCCCATCAGGGCGTGGCCGGCGATCTCCTCGGGGTGCATGGCCGCCTTCAGCATCGCCGCCTCGCCGCCGCGGCGCACCGGCAGCAGCTTCGACGACGGCGTGACGATGGGCGCGCCATCCGCCGTCAGGCCCCAGCGCGCCATCCAGGGGGCGAACACCGCCGCCAGGTCCGGGTCGATCGTGTCCATGGGCCAAAGCTTAACCTGCCGTTCACCACGTTCCCTAACGCGGCCTTCACCACGAGCGCGCGACTCTTTGGAGTCATCTTTCAAGGGCCCCCCGCGCATGGACATCCGTCCGAACAGCATCATCGTCGGCGATTGCATCGAGACCCTGGCGAAGCTGCCGGACCGCTGCGTGGACCTGGTCTTCGCCGATCCGCCCTACAATCTGCAGCTGGGCGGCGACCTGCTGCGGCCCGACAATTCCAAGGTCGACGCGGTGGACGACGACTGGGACCGCTTCGCCTCTTTCGAGGACTACGACCGTTTCACCCGCGCCTGGCTCAAGGAATGCCGGCGGGTGCTCAAGGACGACGGCGCCCTGTGGGTGATCGGCTCCTACCACAACATCTTCCGCGTCGGCGTGGCGGTGCAGGACCTGGGCTTCTGGATCCTCAACGACGTGGTCTGGCGCAAGTCCAACCCCATGCCGAACTTCAAGGGCACGCGCTTCACCAACGCCCACGAGACCCTGATCTGGGCCTCCAAGAGCCGCGGCGGGCGGCGCTACACCTTCAACTACGACGCCATGAAGATGGCCAACGACGACGTGCAGATGCGCTCGGACTGGACCTTCCCCCTGGCCACCGGCGAGGAGCGGATCAAGGACGAGACCGGCGCCAAGGGCCACCCGACCCAGAAGCCAGAGGCCCTGCTGTCGCGCCTGATCCTGGCCTCCACCCGCCCCGGCGACCTGATCCTGGATCCCTTCTTCGGCTCGGGCACCACCGGCGCGGTGGCCAAGCGCCTGGGCCGCCAGTTCCTGGGCATCGAGCGCGAGCCGCGCTACGCCGCCCTGGCCGAGACCCGCATCGCCAAGGTCATCCCCACCCCCGCCGCCGACCTGGAGGTCACCGGTTCCAAGAAGTCCGAACCCCGGGTGCCCTTCGGCCAGATCGTCGAGGCCGGCCTGCTGCGGCCGGGCGACACCGTCTACTGTCCCAAGGGCAAGCTGTCGGCCAAGGTCCGCGCCGACGGCAGCCTGGCGGTGGGCGACCTGACCGGCTCGATCCACAAGGTCGGCGCCATGGTCCAGTCCCAGCCCGCCTGCAACGGCTGGACCTACTGGCACATCCGCACCGACAAGGGCTTGGCCCCCATCGACGTCCTGCGCGCCCGGGTGCGGGCGGAGATGGTCTGACCCATCGTCATGCCTCCCCATCAAGAGGAGGGCGGCTATCGCCTCGTACTCAGCCTGAGCGCCTTGGCGAAGACCGAGGGCATGGCCGCTTGCGCCTCGTCGGGCGGCAACCAGGTCGCTTCGTCCGGCGCCGCCACGCCGTCGGATTCCAGCACCCGCAACGTCAGGGCGAAGTGGGTGAAGACGTGCTCGATCTCGCCCAGGTCGCGCCAGTCGCCGGGGTCCGGCGCCGGTGGGTCGGCGGTCCAGTCGCTGGTGGGAAGGGCCAGCATGCCGCCCAGCAGGCCCCGGGGCGGGCGGCGGACCAGGGCCACCTCGCCGGCGCGGCGGATCACATAGGCGACGCCGTGGCGGCGCGGTCGGTCGGTCTTGCGCGTCTTGCGCGGCCAGGTCTCCGGGGAGTCCAGCGCTCGGGCCCCGCAGTGGTCCGCGATCGGGCAGCGATCGCAGAGCGGCGCCTTGGGCCGGCAGATCGTGGCCCCCAGGTCCATCAACGCCTGGGCCCAGTCGCCGGGACGCTCGTCGGTGACGAGGCCGGCGGCGAGGGTCTTCAGCTCCGGCTTGGCGCCCGGCAGCGGCGTCTCCACCGCGTAGAGACGCGCCATCACCCGCTCGACATTGCCGTCGACGACATTGGCGGCCTCGTCGAAGGCGATCGCCGCTACGGCCGCGGCGGTGTAGGCGCCGATCCCCGGCAGGGTGCGCAGCGCGGCCTCGGTCTCCGGGAAGACGCCGCCATGGCGCTCGGTGACGGCCCGGGCGCAGGCCAGCAGGTTGCGGGCGCGGGCGTAGTAGCCCAGCCCCGCCCAGGCGGCCATGACGGTCCCGTCCTCTTCCCGCGCCAGGTCCGAGACTGTCGGCCAGCGACGGGTGAAGTCCAGGAAGTAGGGCGTCGCGTGCGGCACGGTGGTCTGCTGCAGCATCACCTCGGAGAGCCATACGGCATAGGGGTCGGCGCGGCGGCCGGCGCGTCGGTCCGCCGGACCCACGCGCCACGGCAAGGCGCGGGCGTTGGCGTCGTACCAGGCCAGGAGGCGCGCGCGGATATTGGCGACGATGTTGGCGACGGGCGTCATCGGCGCCTCTATATAGACCGCATGCGCAGAGTGCTGCCCACAGCGGAAGAGGCCGTCGAAATCCTGCGGGCCAAGCGCTCGCGCCCGCCGCCGCGCCCGCCGCCGTCGGCCGGCCGGTCGCTGGCCCCGCTGATCCGCAAGCTCGACGCCCAGTTCGGCCAGGGCGCCGACGGGCTGAAGGCGCGCTGGAGCGAGATCGTCGGGGCGGCCCTGGCCCGCCGCACCGAGCCCAGCAAGCTCACCAAGCCGCGCACCGGCGGCCCCGCCACCCTGGAGGTCCGGGTCGAGGGACCCAGCGCCGCCCTGATCCAGCATCAGGCCCAGGACATCATGACCCGGGTCAACCTGTTCCTGGGGGCTGGGTCCGTGGGCAAGCTGCGCATCGTCCAGGGGCCCCTGCGCGGCCACGTCCGGGCCGAAGCGCCCAACGCCTCGGCCCTGCGCCGCCGGACCGCGCCGCCGCTCGACGCCGCCGCCGAGCGGGACCTGGCGGCGGGACTGGCGGACCTGCCCGAGGGGCCTTTGAAAGCCGCCCTTACAAGACTGGGGCGCGAGGTCTTGAGGCGGGAACACCGCAGGTCTTGAATCCGCCCACACAGTTGCGTCACTACGCCACTTCGCCCGCGCGCCTACCCATTCGAGGTTTTGGGGAATCGCGCTCTACTCGGCCTTCGAGCCCTGAAAGGGAACCCTCCGTATGCGCGTCTTCGCCACCCTCATCGCCGGCCTCGCGCTCAGCCTGACCCTGGCCGCGTGCCAGAAGAACGCGACCAACGCGGTCACCGCCGACGACATGAGCCTGGGCTCCGCCAACGCCAAGGTGACGGTGATCGAGTACGCCTCGGTCTCCTGCCCGCACTGCGCGCGCTGGAACGAGGAGGTCTGGCCGGCCTTCAAGGCCAAGTACGTCGACACCGGCCGCGTCCACTATGTGATGCGCGAGGCCCTGACCGGCGAGCCGTCGATCGCCGCCGCCGGCTTCCTGATGGCCCGCTGCGCCGGCAAGGACAAATACTTCCAGGTCGTCGACGCCGTATACCACAACCTCAAGGACATGGAGACCAGCGGCCAGCCCAAGCCGATCCTCCAGCGCATCGCCCAGTCGGCCGGTCTCAGCGAGCAGCAGTTCTCGGACTGCGTCAGCGACCAGAAGGCCCAGGAGGCCCTGGTCAAGCGCTGGGACACCTACGTCCAGCGCGACAAGATCACCGGCACGCCGACCTTCATCATCAACGGCAAGACGCATGACGGCGAGATGAGCCTGGCCGATCTCGACGCCGCCATCGCCGCCGCCGAAACCGGAAAGCCCGCGTCGTGATCCGCAGGACCTTCGCCTTCGCCCTGGCCGCCACGGTCGCCGCCGGCGCCGTCCTGGCGGCCCCGGCCGCGCCGCCGGCGCGCGACGACATGACCCTGGGCAATCCCAAGGCCAAGGTCACGGTGGTGGAATACGCCTCTGTGGGCTGCCCTCACTGCGCGGCCTGGGCGATGGAGGTCTTCCCGGACTTCAAGAAGACCTACATCGACACCGGCAAGGTGCGCTTCGTCTATCGCGAGATGCTCACCGGCAACACCACCCTGGCGGGGGCCGGCTTCCTGATCGCCCGCTGCGCCGGGCCGGCGAAGTACTTCCAGGTGGTGGACGCGGTCTACCGCGCCCAGGCCGGCATCGTTCAGACCGGCGACGCCTACGCCCCCCTGGTCAAGATCGCCGGCGACGCGGGCCTCAGCGAGGACCAGTTCAAGGCCTGCCTGCGCGACGACGCCCAGGTGGCGGCCCTGAAGGCGCGCGAAAAGCGGGCCGAGGACGATGGCGTCACCGGCACCCCCACCTTCGTGGTCAACGGCAAGACGGTGGAGGGCGAGCTGACCTTGGCCGCCCTGTCCGACGCCATCGCCCACGCCAAGCGCAAGTAAGGGGGAAGAGAGCCGCGCCGTGCACTTCCAGAGGCTGCGCCTTTCGGGCTTCAAGTCCTTCGTCGATCCCACCGACTTCCGGATCGAACCCGGCCTGACGGGAATCGTGGGGCCGAACGGCTGCGGCAAGTCCAACCTGCTGGAAAGCCTGCGCTGGGTGATGGGCGCCAACTCCGCCAAGGCCATGCGCGCCGACGGCATGGACGACGTGATCTTCGCCGGCTCCGGCAACCGGCCCTCGCGCAACCACGCCGAAGTCACCCTGACGATCGACAACGCCGACCGCCGCGCGCCGGCCGAGTTCAACGATCATCCGGTGCTGGAAGTGGTGCGCCGCATCGACCGCGGCGCCGGCTCGACCTACCGGGTCAACGGGCGCGAGGTGCGGGCGCGGGACGTCCAGCTGCTGTTCGCCGACGCCTCCACCGGCGCCAACTCGCCGGCCCTGGTCCGCCAAGGGCAGATCTCCGAGCTGATCGCCGCCAAGCCGCAGAACCGCCGCCGCATCCTGGAAGAGGCGGCCGGCGTCTCCGGGCTGCACACCCGCCGGCATGAGGCGGAGCTGCGCGTGCGGGCGGCCGAGACCAACCTGGCGCGGCTCGACGACATCACCCGCGAGCTGGAATCCAACCTCGCCCGCCTGCGCCGGGAGGCCCGCCAGGCCGACAAGTACAAGCGCCTGTCGGCCGAGATCCGGGCCCTGCAGAGCGCCATGCTCTTCGCCCGCTGGAACGAGGCCCGCGCGGCCCTGCAGAAGGTGCAGGCGGAAGGCTCCGACGCCGCGGGCCTGGCCGAGACCGCCGCGCGGGAAGCCGCCGCCGCCACCGCCGCCGCCCTCACCGCCGAGGCCGCCATCAAGCCCCTGCGCGAGGAGGAGACCACCGCCGCGGCGGTGCTGCACCGCCTGGCCATCGAGAAGGACCGCCTGGACCGCGAGCTGGAGAGCGCCTCGGCGGAGGTCGAGCGGCTGACCGCCGACCTCGCCCGCATCGGCGCCGACATGGCCCGCGAGGCCCAGATCGTCGAGGACGCCGGCCGCGCCCTGGCTCGCCTGGATGTGGAAATCGCCGAGGTCGAGACCGAGATCGCCGCCGCGCCCTCGCGCCTGCCGGAGCTCAAGGCCGCCGCCGAGGCCGCCGAGGCCGCCCGCGCCCAGGCCGAGGCCGCCGTCGAGGCGCTGGCCGCCCAGGCCGCCGCCGCCGAGGCCGAGGGCCGCGCCGCGCAAGGGCGCCTGGAGGAGGCTCAGCTTCGCCTGGCCCGCACCGTCCGCGCCCTGACCCAGGCCCGAACCGAGCGGGAGGCCCTGGGCCCCGCCGGCGACCCGCGCCTGGCGGCCATCACGTCCGACCTTGCGGCCGCCGAAGCCGAGCTGGCCGCCGCCCGCGAGGCCCTGGAGGCGGCCGACGCCGAGCGCAGCGCCGCCCACGCCGCCTAGGGGGAGGCCCGCCTGGCCGCCCGCGCCGCCGAGGACAAGCTGGGCCGCCTGCTCACCGAGGCCCGGGGCCTGGCCCAGCTCACCGCGCCCAAGGGCAAGACCCCCTACAAGCCGGCGCTGGACGCCATCACCCCCAAGCGGGGCTACGAGGCCGCCCTGGCCGCCGCCCTCGGCGACGACGTCGACGCCGCCCTGGACAAGCGCGCGCCCTCCTACTGGGGCGGCGGCGACGTGGCCGCGCCCGCCTGGCCCAAGGGCGCCGAGCCGCTGGGGCCGCTGGTCAAGGCCCCGCCGGAACTGGCCGCCCGCCTGGCCTTCACCGCCCTGGTCGAGCGCCAGGACGGCGAGCGCCTGCAGGCCCAGCTCTCGCCCGGCGCGCGCCTGGTGTCCAAGGAGGGCGACCTCTGGCGCTGGGACGGCTTCACGGCCCGCGCCGAGGCCCCCAAGCCGGCCCAGGTCCGCCTGGAGCAGAAGACGCGCCTGGCCGAGATCGAGGCCGAGATCGAGAAGCTGAAGCCCGAGGCCGCCGCCGCCAAGGACGCCCACGCGGCGGCCATGGCGCGCTTCACGGCGGCCGAGGAGCAGGTCAGGACCCTGCGCGGCGGCCCCAAGGCGGCGGAGTTCAAGGTCTCCGGCCTGCGCGAAGCCGCCGACCGCCTGCAGCGCGAGGGCGCCCGCCGCGACGCCCGCGCCCAGTCCCTGGACGAGACCATCGCCCGCTTCGCCGAGGAGGAGGCCGAGGCGCACGCCGCCGTCACCGCCGCCGAGGCGGCCGCCGCCGCGGTGGTCCGCGACGACACCCTGGCCGGCCAGCTCGCCGCCGCCCGCGAGGTTTCCCGCGAGGCCCGCGAAGCCTCCTCCAACGCCCGCGCCGCCGTCGACCTGGAAGTGCGCGAGACCGACGCCCGCACGCGCCGCCGCGAAGTCCTGGCCCGCGACCGCGCCGACTGGGCCGGCCGCGCCGAGGCCGCCCAACGCCGCCAGGGGACTCTGGAAAAGGACCGGGTGAAGGCCGACGCCGCCCTCGAGGCCGCCCGCGATGCGCCGTCCACCGTCGCGGCCCGTCGCGAGACGCTGATGGACGAACTGGCCGTGGCCGAGGCGCGCCGCGCCAGGTCCGCCGACGCCCTGGCCGCCGCCGAGACGGGCCGCGCCGAGGCCGACCGCGCCGCCCGTGCGGCCGACGCCCGCGCCGCAGACACTCGCGAGGCCCGCGCCACCCTGGCCGCCCGTCTGGAGGCCGCCCGCGAGCGGCTGGCCGAATACGCCGCCGCCCTCACGGAGGCGACGGAGCTGTCGCCGGAGGACCTCGGCCGCAAGCTGGCCGAGGACGCCGTCGCCGTGCCCGCCGAGACCGGCGGCATCGAGACCCACCTGCAGGGCCTGGAGCGCGAGCGCGACCAGATCGGGCCGGTGAACCTGCGCGCCGAGGAAGAGGCGACCGAGCTCGGCGCCCGTTTGCAGACGATGAAGTCCGAACGCAGCGACCTCACCGGCGCCCTCGCCAAGCTGCGCCAGGGCATCGACGAGCTGAACGCCGAGGGCCGCGAACGCCTGCTGGCCGCCTTCGACGTCATCGACGGCCACTTCCGCACCCTGTTCACCACCCTGTTCGAGGGCGGCCAGGCCGAGCTGCGGCTGGTGGAGTCCGAGGATCCGCTGGAAGCCGGGCTGGAGATCTACGCCTGCCCGCCGGGCAAGCGGATGGCGGTGATGAGCCTGATGAGCGGCGGCGAGCAGGCCCTGACCGCCGCGGCCCTGATCTTCGCCGTCTTCCTGGCCAACCCGGCCCCGATCTGCGTGCTGGACGAGGTGGACGCCCCGCTGGACGACGCCAATGTGGAGCGGTTCTGCAACCTGCTCGGCGAGATGCGCCAGCGCGCGCCGACCCGCTTCATCACCATCACCCACAATCCCCTGACCATGAGCCGCATGGACCGCCTGTTCGGCGTCACCATGTCCGAGCGCGGCGTCTCGCAGCTGGTTTCGGTGGACCTGCGCCAGGCCGAGGCCCTGGCGGCGCAATAATCACGCCGCGCGCCGCGCCTTCCCTCGCGTCGTATGTGCGACATGAAATACCCACTCGCGAACCACTGACTCGTGAAGGCGGAATACCGCAGTAAATTCAGGGTCTTGCCTTGTTTTCGCCGCGTCTTGACGCTCACCGCCCGCGTCTATAGGTTCCGCCGCGACCTGGCCGGGCCGCGGCGGGACGCCGGGGTCGCCTCGAAAGACCTTCCAAGTCCATGCCCAAGCCGGACGAATCGAGCGAACGGGCGCTGAAGCGCCTGGACAAACGTCTCGATAAGTTCGAGGCCAGCCGTGCGCCGAAGACCCCCGCTCTGGGGTCCATGGCGGCATCGGGCGACGGCTACCGTATCCTGGCAGAAATGCTGGGCGGGGTCTTCGGGGGTCTGGGCCTGGGGTGGCTTCTTGACCGCGTCGCGCACACCAGCCCCTGGGGCCTGGTCAGCGGTCTGCTGATCGGCTCGGGAATATCGGTCTACGCCGCGGTTCGCACGGCGCTGGCCATGAGCGCCCGGGCCTCGCAAGGGACCGGACCGGCGTCTTCGGCGCCGGACGATGAAGAGGACGAGTGAGAGAACCGATGGCCGCCATCGAGCCGATGAAGCAGTTCCTGATCGAGCGCGTCGAATGGCTGCCGCCGATCGTCGTGGGCGGCTTCGACCTTTCGGTCACCAACTCCGTGCTGATGATGCTGATCGCCGCCGCGGTGATTGTGGTCTCGCTCAGCCTGTCGGCCAAGGGCGCCATCGTGCCCGGCCGCATGCAGGCGGTGGGCGAGAGCCTGTTCGACCTCATAGACGGCACCCTGGTGACGCCGATCATCGGCCACAACGGCAAGCCCTACATCCCCTTCGTCTTCACCATCTTCATGCTCGTCCTGACCATGAACCTCATGGGCGTCGTCCTGGCCGTGGGCCATGTGGGCGGCCTGGACTGGACCTTCACCCCCACCGCTCAGCTCGCCGTGACCGCCACCCTGGCCGTGATCACCTTCATGAGCGTGCTGGTGATCGGCTTCATCAAGAACGGCCTCGGCTTCTTCAAGCTGTTCGTGCCGCCGGGCGTGCACTGGGCCATGGCCCTGTTCATCGGCTTCTTCGAGCTGATCTCCTTCCTGGTTCGCCCCCTGACCCTGGCGATGCGTCTGTTCGGCAACATGCTGGGCGGCCACGTGGTCATGAACATCTTCGCCAGCTTCGTCGTCGCGCTGGGCGCGGTCGGCCTGGCCGGCTTCGGCCTCAACAGCCTGGGCCTCGTCGGCTCGGGCCTCAGCCTGGCGATGGTCATCGCGCTCACCGGCCTGGAGCTGGTGGTCGCCGGCCTGCAGGCCTTCGTCTTCGCCGCCCTGGCCACCGTCTACCTGAACGAGGTCGTCAACCTCGGCCACGGCCACTAATCCAACGATCTCCTAAAGAGGACTACCATGGACCATACTTCCGCTCAGTACATCGGCGCCGGCCTTGCCACGATGGGCATGATCGGTGCGGGCGCCGGCCTCGGCATCCTGTTCGGCAACTACCTGCAAGCGGCGATCCGCAATCCGTCGGCCGCCGGCCAGGAGCGCGTGTGGCTGTTCCTGGGCATGGCGCTCACGGAATCGATGGGCATCTTCGCCCTCGTGGTCGCCCTGCTGCTGCGCTTCGTCTAAGCCTTAGGAACAAGGCCTAGAAACTCATGGCTAGTCCCACGCAAGAGGGCACGACCGAGCCGGCCCAGGCCGGCGGTCTGCCCCAGTTCGATCCGCAATGGTGGCCGGGCCAGATCGCCTGGTTCTCGCTGATCTTCCTGGTCGTGTTCCTGCTCATGCGCTCGGTCTTCGTGCCGCGCATCGGCGGGACCATCGAAGCGCGGGACGCCAAGATCGAAGGCGACATCGCCGACGCCCGTCGTCTGAAGGCCGAGGCTGACGCCCAGGCCCAGGCGGCGGCCGCCGAGACGGCCCAGGCCCGCGCCCAGGCCCAGAAGCTGGCGGCCGACGCCCGCGCCCAGGCCAAGGCGGAAATCTCCGCCAGCCTGTCGGCGGAGGAAGCCAAGCTGGCCGAGACCACCGAAGCCGCCGAGGCGTCCATCCGCGCGGCGCGCGACGAGGCGATGGGCAATGTCCGCGCCATCGCCGCCGACACCGCCGGCGCCATCGTCGCCAAGCTGACCGGCCAGGCCGCGACGCCCGGCGAGATCGACGCCGCCCTGGCGGCGAAGGCCTGAGGAGCGCCGCAGATGGACTTCATCAAGGAACTGGTCGGCGAGGCCGAATTCTGGGTGGGCGTGGCCTTCCTGGTCTTCGTCGGCCTGATGATCCGACTGAAGGTGCCGGGCGCCATCGCCGGCATCCTCGACTCCCGCGGCCAGAAGATCCAGGCCCAGCTCGACGAGGCCAACCAGCTTCGCGAGGAGGCTCAAGCCCTGCTGGCCGACATCAAGGTCCAGCGCGAGGCGGCCGAGAAGACCGCGGCGGGCATGGTCGAGGCCGCCAAGGACGACGCCAAGCGCCTGCTGGCCGACGCCAAGGTCAAGCTGGAAGACGACATCCGTCGCCGGCGTGAAATGGCCGAGCGAAAGATCGCCAACGCCGAGGCCCAGGCCTCCGCCGAGGTCAAGGCCGCCGCCGCCGAACTGGCGGCCCAGGCGGCCGAACAGGTCCTGGCCACCCGCATCGCCGGCGCCAAGACCGACCCCCTGATCGACCAGGGCCTGGCCGGGCTCGAAGCCCGGTTCCAGTAAGGATCATCCCGCCCTCCCCTCCTCAGGGGAGGGTTGGTTGCTTTCGGGACATCCAACGAGGCGCCGGGGGTGACCGGGCGATCATCGACGCGACGTCCCGACCGGCCCGAGGGCCGCGATTGTCAAACCTCGACGCGGCGCTTGCGGAAGAAGCGGCGGCGCAGGGCCCGGGCGCCGCGCCAGCGGCGCGGGACGACGGTGCGTTCCATCCGCAGAACCTGTTGCCAGGCCACGGGGAAGACCTCGGGCTCGCGGCGCAGCAGACGGCGGATCGGGAAGACGATCTTGGGGTGGCGGCGCTGCAGGCCGATGAACTGCCGCCGCGCCTGCTGCGACGAGCGCAGCACCATGACCAGGCCGACCACCAGCACCGGCACGCCCAGGTGCCCGGGCAGCAGGGCGCCCACGAAGCCCACCGCGATCAGGATCGAGCCGGCCACCACCGTGACGCCGCGCATGACCTTGCGCCACAACCCTGGGGCTGCGGCGGCGCGGACGAAGGCGGGCGTTCGGAGCGAAACGAGCGACATGATCACAACAATGGGGTGGGCGACCGCGCGAGGCGACGCGACCGCATGTCTCCCATATGGACCTGCTTTCCTTAAGCGACAGGCGCCGAGGCGAAAGAATCTGCGGTTGCTGACGTGATTGGGTCTGGCTGTGGCCGAACGGCCTCAGTTGATGACTTGATTATGGCTGTTGAGCGACAGTGCTGAGGCTAGTTTTGTAAGTAAGAGTCGAAATTCAGGGCCGCCCGCGACATGGAAAACCGAGTCGCGGGCGGTCGGCCTCAAGCCTCGGCCGTCCAGCGCAGGCGCGGCTTGCGCGCCGCCAGGGTCTCGTCCAGCCGCCGCAGAGGGGCGTGGAACGGGGCGCCCTTGAACCGCTCGACGTCGCCGGCCCTGGCGGCGGCCGCCAGGTCCAGCATGGCGTCGCAGAAGCGGTCGAGTTCGCGCCGGGATTCCGTCTCGGTCGGCTCGATCAGCATCGCCCCGTGCACCACCAGGGGGAAGTACATGGTCATGGGATGGAAGCCGACGTCGATCATCGCCTTGGCGAAGTCCAGGGTGGTCACCCCGGTGTCTTCCAGCCAGTGGTCGTCGAACAGGGCCTCGTGCATGCACGGCCCGTCCGGGAAGGCGGCGGTCATGGCCACGGACAGCCGGGCCTTGATGTAGTTGGCGTTCAGCACCGCGTCCTCGGCCACCTGGCGCAGGCCGTCCGAGCCGTGGCTGAGCATGTAGGCCAGGGCGCGCACATACATGCCCATCTGGCCGTGGAAGGCGCACAGGCGGCCCAGGGCGCCCGCCGCCTCGCCTTCGGCCTCCTCGACCAGGGCGAAGCCGCCGCCGTCCCTGGCCACGACCCAGGGCTTGGGGGCGTAGGGCGCAAGGGCGGCGCTCAGCACCACCGGGCCCGCGCCCGGCCCGCCGCCGCCGTGGGGCGTGGAGAAGGTCTTGTGCAGGTTGATGTGCATGGCGTCGACGCCGAGGTCGCCCGGCCGCACCCGGCCGACGATGGCGTTGAAGTTGGCCCCGTCGCAGTAGAAGTAGGCGCCGGCCGCATGGGTCAGGCGGGCGATCTCCATCACGTCGCGCTCGAAGAGGCCGCAGGTGTTGGGGTTGGTGACCATCACCGCCGCCACGTCGGGGCCGAGCTTGTCGGCCAGGTCCGCCAGGTCGACGCGGCCATCGGGCGTCTGGGCGATCTCGCGCACGGCGTAGCCGGCCTGGGCCGCCGTGGCGGGGTTGGTGCCGTGGGCGGAGGTGGGCACCAGCACGGTCTTGCGCGCGTCCCCGCGGGCCTCGTGGGCGGCGCGGATGGCCAAGAGGCCGCAGAGCTCGCCGTGGGCGCCGGCCTTGGGCGACAGGGCCACGGCCGGCATGCCGGTGAGGGTCTTCAGCCAGTGGGCGAGCTGGTCCATCAGGGCCAGGGCGCCCTGCACGGTCGAGACCGGCTGCAGGGGGTGGATGTCGATGAAGCCGGGCAGGCGCGCCATCTTCTCGTTGAGGCGCGGGTTGTGCTTCATGGTGCACGACCCCAGCGGATAGAGCGCCAGGTCGATGGCGTGGTTCTTCTGGCTGAGCCGCACGTAGTGGCGCAGGGTCTCGGGCTCGGAGAGGCCCGGCAGGGTCACCGGCTCGGCGCGGGTGAGGCCGGCGAGGTCGCCGGCGTCGTCGCCATCGTCGCCGAAGTCGACGCCGGTCTTGTCCCAGCCGCCCAGCTCGAAGATCAGCGGCTCGTCCTGCAGCAGGCCCCGGGCGCCGGAGCCGGCGGCGGGCGCGGCGTTCTCGGCGACGGCTTCGGGGCGGGTGGGGCGGCCGACATTGAGCATGGTCATCTTAAGCGATCTCCGCCGTCAGGGCGCCGGCCAGGGCGTCGATGTCTTCGTCGAGGGTGGTTTCGGTGGCGCAGACCAGCAGGACGTCGTCCATCCCGGCCTTGGGATCGAGGCGCGAATAGGGAACCCCGGCCAGGATGTCCCGGGCCGCCAGCGCCTCGACCACCCCGGCCGCCGCCTTGGGCAGGCGCACGGCGAACTCGTTGAAGAAGGCGCCGGTCAGCACCTCGACGCCGGGCACGGCCGCCAGGGCGGCCTTCAGCTTGCGCGCCTTGGCGTGGTTGATCCCGGCCAGGCGCTTGAGGCCCGTGCCGCCCAGCAGTGACATGTGGATGGTGAAGGCCAGGGCGCAGAGCCCGGAGTTGGTGCAGATGTTCGATGTCGCCTTGTCGCGGCGGATGTGCTGCTCGCGGGTCGACAGGGTGAGGACGAATCCGCGCCGGCCCTCGGCGTCGAGGGTCTCGCCGCACAGGCGGCCGGGGATCTGGCGCAGCAGGTTTTCGCGGCAGGCGAAGAGGCCGACGTAGGGGCCGCCGAAGTTCAGGCCGTTGCCGATCGACTGGCCCTCGGCCACGGCGATGTCGGCGCCCATCTCGCCGGGGGACTTGAGCAGGCCGTAGGACACCGTCTCGGTGGTGACCACGATCAGCAGGGCGCCGGCCGCGTGGGCGGCCTCTGCGATCGCGGTGACGTCGGTGACCTGGCCGAAGACGTTGGGGGTCTGGACCACCACGCAGGCGGTGTCGGCGTCGATGGCGGCGATGACGGCGGCCTCGTTGTTCACCGCCGCCGGCAGGCGGGTGGCGGAGACGCCGGCCGAGTGGGCCAGGGTCCAGGCCGTCTCGGCGTAGTGCGGGTGCAGGCCGCCCGACAGCACCGCCTTGCGCCGCCTGGTCACCCGATGCGCCATGATCACCGCCTCGGCGCAGGCCGTGGAGCCGTCGTACATGCTGGCGTTGGCCACCGGCAGGCCGGTGAGCGCCGCCACCTGGGTCTGGAACTCGAACAGCACCTGCAGCGTGCCCTGGGCGATCTCGGGCTGGTAGGGCGTGTAGCTGGTCAGGAACTCCGAGCGCTGGATGATGTGGTCGACACTGGCCGGCACATGGTGGCGATAGGCGCCCGCCCCGCAGAAGAAGGGACCCGCCCCGGCCGGACGGTTCCTGGACGCCAGGGCCGACAGGCTGCGCTCCACGGACAGTTCGCTGGCGTGTGACGGGAGGTCGACCGGCGCGGCGAGGCGCGCGGCGGCGGGTACGTCCACGAACAGGTCGTCGATGGACGCTGCGCCGATCACGCCCAGCATCTGGGTTCGGTCGTCGGTGGTGAGGGGCAGGTAGCGCATGGCTATGACTTGTCCGATCCTGTTAGCCGGCGCCACAGCCGGCCGAGAGTCGATTGCGAGGGGGGAGGGGCGACGACCTTGTCCCGAAATTCAGACCAGCCGGCGAACCCGGCTTCGAGCGCTTGGACAAGCGCCTGGACATCAGCGACGTCGGTAATCGACGGGAAGTCGTCCGGTGGAGCCCCGCGATTTGCTGGCGTCCTCAGGGCGCAAGATACCTCGGACGCCGGCACGACAAAGCTGGCGGTTTGGTCGGCCAGTGCAAAGATCGCAGCGGCAATGGAGGGCGTGAAGGTTCGAAGCTCGAACATGGCGTCATTGCCGCCTTCGACGTCCAGATCAAAGAACGCGCCGTCCACGGTCCGCCACTCGCCCGTATACCGCCCCGGCTGAATCTCGGCCGCCCGCAACGCCTCCAGAGCCGTGGCCCCATAGAGGTCTGCGGCTGGAGTCGTTGAGGACGGAACGAGGAAGACGTCAAAACTCATGGTCTAGAGCGTGGCCAGGAAGGCTTCGTAGGCGGGGCGGTCCATCAGGGCCTCGACCTCGGCGGGGTCGGCGATCTTCATCTTCACGAACCAGCCGCTGGCCTCGGGCATGGCGTTGACGGTCTCGGGGGCCTCGGCGACTTCGCCGTTGGCCTCGACCACCTCGCCGGACACGGGGGCGTAGACGTCGGAGGCGGCCTTGACGCTCTCGACCACCGCCAGTTCCTCGCCGGCCTTCACCGCCTTGCCGGCGGCGGGCAGGTCGACGAACACGACGTCGCCCAACTGCTGGGCGGCGTAGCTGGTGATGCCGACGGTGGCGATGTCGCCGTCGACCTCGACCCACTCATGATCCTTGGTGAAACGCATGGGGCGGTGAGCTCCTAGGCTTGGGCTTTGCGGAAATAGCGATGGGGAACGAAGGGCATGGCCACGACCTCGGCCTCGCCCGGCTTGCCCCGGACGATGACCTTCATCTTGCCGCCCGGCTCGGCGTAGGCCGGCGGGACGTAGCCCATGGCGATGGGGCCGCCGACCGAGGGGCCGAAGCCGCCGCTGGTGACCTTGCCGACCACGTCACCGGCGGCGTTGGCGATCTCGGCGCCTTCGCGGGCGGGCGGGCCGCCCAGCACCCTGAGGCCGATGCGGCGGCGGGCGATCTCGCCGCCCAGCTCGGCGGCCACCCGGGCCGCGCCCGGAAAGTCCTGGTCGCGCAGGCGGCGCTTGGAGACGGCGAAGGCCAGGCTCGCCTCGGCGGGGGAGGTGGTCTCGTCAAGGTCGTGGCCATAGAGCGGCAGGCCGGCCTCGAGGCGCAGGGAATCACGGGCGCCGAGGCCGATCGGCTTGACCCGCTCGTCGGCCAGCAGGCGGTTCCAGAAGGCGGCGGCCTGGGCGGCCGGGACCAGGATCTCGAAGCCGTCCTCGCCGGTGTAGCCGGAGCGCGAGGCGACGAGGCCGGCGCCGTCCCGGTCGATGCGGCGGAACTGCATGAAGCCGAGGTCAAGGGCCTCGGGCAGGATCTGGCCCACCACCTCGGCGGCCTTGGGCCCCTGCACGGCGATCAGGGCGCGGTCGTCGGCGCGGATCAGGCGGGCGGCGTCGCCGGCGGCCCGTTCGATCAGGGCGAAGTCGCCGTCCTTGGTCCCGGCGTTGACGATGACATAGAGCATGCCCTGGCGGTCGGGTCGCAGGGGGCGGCCGACCATCAGGTCGTCGATCACCCCGCCGTCTTCGTTGAGCAGCAGGGTGTAGCGAAGCTGGCCGGGCTTGAGGCCGCGGATATCGCCGCAGACCAGGCGCTCCATGATCGCCGCGATGGCCCGGTGGTCGGCCTCGCCGTCGCCGGACTTCCGGGCCAGCTCCAGGAACGACGGGCCCATGTGGGAGACGTCGAAGGCGCCGGCGTTCTCGCGCGTCCAGAGGTGTTCCTTAAGGATGCCCTCCGGGTACTGGACGGGCATGGAATAGCCGCCGAACGGCACCATCTTGCCGCCGAGGGCGACATGGGCGTCGGTGAGCGGCGTCGTCTTGAGGGCTTCGTCGGTCAAAGGGCGCTCCGCGGGCGATACGCATGGCGCGGCGAAGCTCCGCCGCAGTCTGCGCCCCCGCTGTCCCTTGCGCCTGAGAGATTCCGGGGCGGCGAACGGCCGTCCCTTGCTCCTTCGGCGAGCCGTCAGATCCCGCGCGGGACCAGGCTCTTTCCAGCGTTCATCAAGCCTCGCGGTCCTTTTGCCTGAGCGTTTCCGGGGCGGTTGCGCCTTCGGCGCCGAGCGCGATGACTCGGCCTCTCCCGCGAGAGCTGATCCTACCTGGGCGACGGGCCGTTGCGAGTCAAGCGCCGGCTTGACGCAGCGCAGCATGAATGTCGGACTGGGCCGATGACCGACCACAGTTCCGATCTGGACGCCTTCCTCGCCGGCCTGCCCAAGGCCGAACTGCACATCCACATCGAGGGCAGCCTCGAGCCCGAGCAGATGTTCGACTTCGCCCGCCGCAACCGCGTCGCCCTGCCGTTCAAGTCGGTGGAGGAGATCCGGGCGGCCTATGAATTCACGCGGCTGCAGGACTTCCTCGACATCTACTACGAGGGGGCCAAGGTGCTGCTGACGGCCGAGGACTTCCACGACCTGGGCATGGCCTACTTCCGGCGGCTGGCCGCCGACAACGGCCGCCACGCCGAGATCTTCTTCGACCCCCAGACCCACACCGACCGCGGCCTGCCGTTCGGCGTCGCCGCCGAGGGCCTGCTGTCGGCGATGGCCCAGGCGGAGCGCGAGCTGGGGGTCACGTCCAAGCTGATCCTGTGCTTCCTGCGCCACCTCGACGAGGACGCGGCCTTCGAGACGCTGAAGGCCGCCGAGCCGTGGCTCGACCGCATCGCCGGGGTGGGACTGGATTCCTCGGAGGTGGGCCATCCGCCGTCGAAGTTCGCCCGGGTGTTCCACGCCGCCGGCGAGCGGGGCCTGAAGCGCGTCGCCCATGCCGGCGAGGAGGGCCCGCCGCAGTACGTCTGGGAGGCGCTGGACATCCTGCGGGTGGACCGCATCGACCACGGCAACCGCGCGCTGGAGGACCAGGCCCTGACCGCCCGCCTGGCCGCCGACGGCATGACCCTGACGGTGTGCCCGCTGTCGAACCAGAAGCTGTGCGTGGTGGACGACATGGCCGCCCACCCCCTGCCGCTGATGCTGGCCCTGGGGCTGAGGGCCACCGTCAACTCCGACGACCCGGCCTATTTCGGCGGCTATCTGAACGCCAACTTCCGGGCGGTGGCGGCGGCCACGGGGCTGAGCCGCGAGGCCCTGGCGGACCTGGCCCGCAACAGCTTCACTGGCTCGTTCCTGGAGGCGGACGCGGTCGCTCGCCACCTGGCCGAGATCGACCGCTACGTCGCGCGGGCCTGAGCGGCGGGGCGCGAATCGCCGGGCCGGACGGCCAAAATCACCGCAGATCACCGTTGATACGGTGGCCCCAGGCTCCCCGGCGCGGTCGGGGAGGCGGGGAAATTGGGTCATGCGGCGGCGTCCGGCGTGACCGGTGATTGCGGGCCTTATTCGCACCGAAGGCAAGGGGCTCGCCTAGGGGCGGTCGAAGGCCCGCCTCCCACCCATGCCGTCATCCTCGGCCGTCAGTGCCGAGGATCCATACGCGCGGCCGGACGTGTCGCGCAGCGGCAGCGGAGCGGCGCAAGACGCCGGCGGATGCTGGAGAACGGCTCGCCCTTCTGTACGAGCCGCTCGATCTCACGTGTACATGGGTCCTCGGCACTGACGGCCGAGGATGACGGGTATCAGGAACCTGGGCATCCGAATGCAGGCGCCTATTGCGGCTTGCAGGAGAGGTCGGGGTCGACGAGGTCGTGGCGCATCTGGCCGAAGACGTCCTGGAGCTGGACCTCGCGGCCGGGCGACGCGCCGAGGTCGACGGTGTTGTCGGCGAAGATGGTCCCGTCGTCGCCTTCGACCCGCACGCGCACCACGCCGCCGGCGGTGAGGCCCTTGAGCATCACCGCATCCTCGGCGGCGTCCGCCTTGGCGCCGCTGACCAGGATGGTCGATCCGGAGACGTCCAGGTGCAGCGGCTGGCCAGCAGCCGGCATCGGCCCGCGCGAGACGCCGTAGAGCTGCCAGGGGACGCGCGACTCGCTCTTGTCGGCGAAGGTCAGCACCAGGTCGGCGGTCTTGGCCTTGGGCAGTTCGGTCATCACCATCGACAGGGTGGCCGTGGCCTGGATGACCTGGCCCAGCCCCACCTTGGCGGTGTCGGGGATCGCATAGTCCACCATCAGCGAGAGCGTCGAACGCCCGGGCGGATGGGGCGCGAACCAGCGCAGGTTGGCCGGCCTGGGCTTGCCGTCGGCGCCCACCACCTGGGTCAGCAGCATGCCGCTGACCGGCCCCTTGACCTCGGCCTTGCACAGGTAGCCGGCCGCGGAGGCCGGCGACGCCGCGATCATCCCGGCCAACAGGGCCAAGCCCAGCAACGTTCGCATGCACCCTCCCGCACGAAGTCGGGGCGAAGATAGCCGCCGCGCGGGAGGCTTGGCTACATGCGTTCCGGGGTCGACACGCCCAGCAGGTCCAGGGCCAGCTCGAGCTGCCTGAGGCTGGCGCCGGCCAGGGCCAGGCGCGAGGCCCGCTGGGCCGGCTCGGCGGCGGTCATGATCGGGCAGGCGGCGTAGAAGCGCGAGAAGGCCTGGGCCAGGTGGTAGGCGTGCTCGGCGATGAAGTTCGGCGCCTTGCGCTCATAGGCCTCGGACAAGGCATGGTCGAAGGCGTCGAGGACCAGGGCCAGCTCGCGCTCGGCCGGCTCGGCGATGAGGATGGCCCCGGGGGCCGCGCCCTCGTCCGCCGCCCGGCGCAGCACCGACTTCACCCGCACCGCCTGGTACAGCAGATAGGGGCCGGTCTTGCCCTCGAAGCTGGAGAAGCGGTCGAGGTCGAAAATGTAGGAGGTGCCCCGGAAGTTGCCGAGGTCGGCGAACTTGAGCGCCGCCACCGCCACCTTGCGGGCGATTTCGGCGAATTCCTCGGCGTCCAGTTCCTCGCCCAGGCCCGCCTCGTGCAGGCGCTCGTCGGCCTTGGCGGTGATCATGCCGATCAGGTCGCGCAGCTTGAGCACCCCGCCCTCGCGGGTCTTGAAGGGCTTGCCGTCGGGCCCGTTCATGGTCCCGAAGCCGATGTGCTCCAGCGAGCCCTCGGCGGCGTAGCCGGCCAGGTAGGCGGCGCGGAAGACGGTCTCGAAGTGGTCGGCCTGGCGCTGGTCGACGGCGTAGAGCACCAGCTCCGGGTCGAAGAAATTGCGCCGGTCGAGGATCGTCGCCAGGTCGGTGGTGCCGTACATGGCCGAACCTTCCGACGAGACCACCAGCAGGGGCGGCACGTCGCGCTTGTCGTCGTTCCTGGCCACGCGGACGATCTGGGCGCCCTGATCCTCGATCAGCAGGCCCTTTTCCCTGAGCTCGGCGACCATGGGCTCGATCAGGTCGTTGACGTCGCTCTCGCCGCGCCAGAGGTCGAAGTCGACGCCCAGGGCGTGGAAGTCACGCTCCAGGGCCACCCGGGTGACCTCGGCGAAATGCTTCCAGAGCAGGCGGTAGCCGAAGCGTCCGGCCTGCAGCTCGGCGGTCGCCTTGCGGGCGCGGTCGCGGTAGGCGGGGTCGGCCTTGTTGCGCGCCGCCGCCTGCGGATAGAGGCGGTCGAGGTCGTCGAGGCCGATGCGCGAGAAGAGCTCGGCGGCCAGGGCCTGGCTCTTCTGGTCGGTCCAGTCGGCCGGGCGGGTCTTCAGGGTCTCGAGGGCCTGGGCGATGTCGGGGTGTTCGTCGCCGACGGCGATGATCAAGAGGCCCATCTGCAGGCCCCAGTCGCCGAAGTGCGCGTCGCCCAGGACCTCGTCGCCGCGGAAGCGGTAGATGCGCTTGACCGCCTCGCCGATGATCGAGGCCCGCAGGTGGCCGACGTGCATCTCCTTGGCGACGTTGGGACCGCCGTAGTCCACCAGCACCCGGCGCGGGGTCGCCACCGCCTCGGCGCCGGCCCGGGCGTCGCCGGCGATGGCGTTGGCGCGCACCGACAGGGCGTGGTCGTTGACCCTGAGGTTGATGAAGCCGGGGCCGGCGATCTCGATGGCGGCCAGGCTGGGATGGCCTTTCAGCGCCTCGGCCACGGCGGCGGCGATCTCGCGCGGATTGCGCTTGGCCGCCTTGGCGGCGGCCAGGGCGCCGTTGCACTGGAAGTCGGCCAGGTCGGGCCGGTCGGAGGCCGTCACCCGCCCGAACTCCTGGGGCAGGCCGAGGCCGGCGAAGGCGACCCCCGCCGCTTCGCTGAGGCCTGATTTCAGGTCGCTCATTGGGCCGCGGCGACGCCCGTGTTGGGCCGGAAGCGCTTGCCGTCGCGGTTGAAGGCGGCCATGTCCGGGGTCACGTCGAAGCCGATCAGGACCTCGAAATTGGCGCCGCTGACCTTGGCGTCAGAGCGGGGAATGGTGATGCCGCCGAGGTTCTCGGTGACGTTCACCCGGTCCTGGCCGGCCGGGAAGGTTACCGGCAGGTCGAAGTATTCCTTGGCCAGGACCGACTGGTTGCGGTGCGTGACGGCCACCCAGTAGCGATAGGTCTTGTGCGGCGAGGGCGCCTGCGGGCCCTTGCCCAGCGAGAACAGGATCTGCATCTGCACGTTGATCGGCTGGTCGGACTTGTAGGTGCAGGCGGCCGACAGGCCCTGGATCTCGCCGGTGTAGCCGACGGCGGCCGAGGCCTCCTTGTTGTCCTTCAGCTCCACATAGCGGGCGGCGTCGTAGAGCACCTTCACGTAGGGACAGGGGCCGGCGTTGCGCAGCTGCGGCAGGGCGGGGGCGCTGGCGCCCCACTCGGAGTCGCGCTTGCGCTTCTTGGCGTCGTCGTCTTCCTGTTCCTGGCCCCCGCCGCCGCCGCGGCCCTGGGCGTGGGTCTGGGCGACGGGCCAGGCCATCAGGCCGGAGAGGGCGACGAGCGCGAGGAAGGTCAGGCGGCGCATGGGTATTCCAGACTGAAGCGGGCGCCGGAGGGTCCGGCCGCTCGGTTATCGCCCTGATAAAGGCATATCCACGGCGCCGCAACGAAGGCCGTCGTGCGCCCATCCTGCAACGTGATCCGGGGCGCCGCCCCGGACCGCATCCTGGGACCGCATCCTGGGGCCGCATCCTTGGGCCGCATGGAGATCAGGGGAACTACTCTAGCTCTTGCGAGTGCGAAGCCGTAGTTTGCGGCCATGAAACCGCAGCTCAACATCCTGCTGGCCGCCCCCCGGGGCTTCTGCGCGGGCGTCGACCGCGCCATCCAGATCGTGGAGCGCGCCATCGCCAAGTACGGCGCCCCCGTCTATGTGCGCCACGAGATCGTCCACAACCGCCATGTGGTCGAGCGGTTGCGGGCCATCGGGGCGGTGTTCGTGGAAGAGCTGGACGAGTGCCCGGACGACCGTCCGGTGGTGTTCTCGGCCCACGGCGTGCCCAAGACCGTGCCGGCCGAGGCCGAGCACCGGCGGATGCTGTACCTCGACGCCACCTGCCCGCTGGTCTCCAAAGTGCACGTGGAGGCCGCCCGCCACTTCGAGAACGGCCGCGAGATCGTGCTGATCGGCCACGCCGGCCACCCGGAAGTGGTCGGCACCATGGGCCAGCTGCCGCCCGGCGCCGTGCGCCTGATCGAGACGGTGGAGGACGCCGAAACGTTCGAGCCGGTCGACGCCGGCAACCTGGCCTTCGTGACCCAGACCACCCTGTCGGTGGAGGACACCGCCGACCTGGTGGACGCCCTGCGCCGGCGGTTCCCGGAGATCAGCGCGCCGCACAAGGAAGACATCTGCTACGCCACCACCAACCGCCAGGAATCGGTCAAGCGCCTGGCCGCCGACTGCGACCTGCTGCTGGTGGTGGGGGCCAACTACTCGTCCAACTCCGTGCGCCTGGTCGAGGTGGGGCTGAAGGCCGGCGCCCGCGCCGCGCGGCTGATCGACGACGCCAGCGGCATCGACTGGTCGTGGTTCAACGGGGTCGAGGTGGTGGGCCTGACCGCCGGGGCCTCGGCGCCGGAACTGCTGGTGCAGGAGGTGATCGCCGCCCTGTCGGAGCGCTATGACGTCACCATCCAGGAAATCAGCGGCACCGCCGAGACGGTGACCTTCAAGCTGCCGCGCGCGGTGGCCTGAGCGCTTTCTTTCCGGGAGCCCCGCGCCGTCCCTTGACGCGCAAGGCCGGCTCACGGATCAACGCCGCATGGCCGTCTATACCGACATCAGCGACGCCGAGCTGGAGGCGTTCCTCGCCGATTTCGACATCGGCGAACCCGTGGCGTTCAAGGGCATCGCCGAGGGCATCCAGAATTCCAACTTCCTGCTGGAGACCGAGCGGGGGCGGTATTTCCTGACCGTCTACGAGCGCGGCGTGCTGGCCGAGGAGCTGCCGTTCTTCCTGGACCTGCTGTCGTGGCTGGCCGGCCATGGCTTTCCCAGCGCCACGCCCATCGCCGACCGCGCCGGCCGCACCCTGAAGAGCGTGCGCGGCAAGCCGGCGGCCCTGGTCAGCTTCCTGCCTGGCCTGTCGGTGCGCCGCCCGGGCGTGGCCCACTGCCGCGAGGCGGGCGAGGGGCTGGCCTGGCTGCACCAGGCCGCCGAGGGCTATGGCGGCCGCCGCGAGAACGACCTGGGCCAGGGCGCCTGGGCGGCGATGTTCGCGCGGCTGAGGGACGCGGCCGAGGCGCTGAAGCCCGGCCTGGCGGCGGTGATCGAGGCCGACTTGGCCGAGCTGGCGGCGGCCTGGCCCAGGGACCTGCCCTGGGGCCTGATCCACGCCGACTTCTTTCCCGACAACGTGTTCTTCCGCGAGGGGCGATTCGCCGGGGCCATCGACTTCTATTTCGCCGCCGACGACATCCTGGCCTATGACCTGGCCATCTGCCTGAACGCCTGGTGCTTCGAGCCGGACGGCAGCTTCAACGTCACCGCGGCCCGGGCCCTGGTGGACGGCTACCAGCGCCGCCGGCCGCTGTCGGCCGCCGAGAAGGCCGCCGTGCCGGTGCTGGCGCGCGGCGCGGCCATGCGCTTCTTCCTGACAAGGCTGGCCGACTGGGGCTCCACCCCCGCCGGCGCCCTGGTTCGCCCCAAGGACCCGCTGGAATACGAGCGCAAGCTGGCGGTGCACCGCGAGGCGGCCCGCTCGGCCGACGGCCTGTCGCTGTTCGAGGCCGTCGCGTGACGCCGCAGGTGGTGATCTACACCGACGGCGCCTGCCGCGGGAATCCCGGCCCCGGCGGCTGGGGCGCGATCCTGTTCTCCGGCGGCAAGGAGAAGGAGATCTGGGGCGGCGAGGCGCACACCACCAACAACCGCATGGAGCTGATGGCGGCGATCCAGGCGCTGGAGGTGCTCAAGAAGCCCTGCAAGGTCGAGCTGCACACCGACAGCCAGTACGTGCGCAACGGCATCGCCGACTGGCTGCCCCGCTGGAAGGCGCGCGGCTGGCGCACCACCACCAAGGGGGCGGTCAAGAACGAGGACCTGTGGCGGCGGCTCGACGAGGCGCGGCTGCGCCACGACGTCGACTGGCGCTGGATCAAGGGCCACGCCGGCCACGAGCATAACGAGCGGGCCGACCGCCTGGCCAACCGCGGCGTGCTGGAGGCTCTGGTCAAGGACTGAACGACGCGGTAGTTCAAGGCCGAACGAAACCGCGCCGCCCGTTGCGGCGCAAGCGTCCAGGGAGTTGAAGCGCGCATGAGCCGGCCGCTCAAGGACCGTCCCGACGTCCGCTTCTTCACCGAGGTGGCGCTGATCGACCAGTTGTCGCGCCAGCGGGTGGAGCGGGCCCTGCCCGAGGGCCTTTCGTCGGCCAGCTTTTCGGTGCTGAACCGCTTCGCGCGCCTGGGCGGGACGCACAGCCCGGCCGAGCTGGCCGCCGCCTTCCAGGTCACCAAGGGGGCGATGACCAACACCCTGCAGCGGCTGGAGGAGCAGGGCCTGGTCAAGGTCGAGGCCGATCCCGCCGACGGCCGGCGCAAGCTGGTCACCCTGACCGAGGCTGGCGCACGGCGGCACGTGGAGTGCCTGATGGCCCTGAAGCCGCCGCTGGACCGGGTGCGCGGCGCGTTCCCGGAGGCCGAGTTCGAGGCCGCCCTGCCGTTCCTGCAGGCCCTGCGCGCCTGGCTGGACGCCAACCGCTGACCACGCGATCTTAACGATCCCGGCCCTAGAGGTTTAGGCGCATGTCCGGACCCATCGACCCCATCCGCCGCGCCGCCGCCGCCCGCCGGGCCCAGCGCCAGGCGCGCGAGCGCGACGTCCGCGAAACGGGCGACGAGGTCGCCAACCTGCCCGTGCCGATCGGCGAGGCCGTCGAGCCGCCGCCGCCGGAGCCGGCCAAGACGGCGGCCGCCGCCTATGCCGCCCACCTGCTCGGCCAGTCGGGCCAGCGGCGGGGGCTGAAGGGCGGGCCGGCCACCCTGGAGAACGCGCGCTCGGCCTATCTGGGAACCGAGTGGTCCGGCCCCGCCGACCGCCGCGGCCCCAAGGGCAAGGTCACCAAGACCGAGATCTGAGTGGACCTCGACCGGAGCCGCGGCCTTGCCTTTCACCGCCGCCTTCGACTATGTCTTTGATCGCACTCAGGAGCGTGACGCCGGGATGACCCTGCGGACTCACAGCCAAGACCGCTTCGCCGCCGGCTCCGCCGCGCGGACCGCGATGGCGTGCGCGGCGCTCATGACCACCACCACGATGATGATTACCCCCTGCCAGACAGGACCGGGGCGAACGCGCGCGAGATAACCTCCACCGCCGGATCGCAAGATCGAACCCCGCTCCTTCCAAGGCGCGGGGTTTTTTGTTGCGCGTGACGGCGGTCCTTCCAGCCAACCTGAAATGGACCAAGACCGATGAGCCCGACCTTCTACGACCCCAACCTCTTTCCCCTGCATCCGGCCCCGCCCGGCGGCGGGCCGGACCGGCTGCACGTGCTGCACATCTCCACGGCCTGCCCGCCGGCCTGCCTGGAGGCGGTGCAGTCGACCCTGGCCCGGGTCGGCGGCCAGGTGCGGGCCTTCAACCTGCGGCCGGTAGGCCAGAGGTTCGAGGCGGTGCTGCGCCTGGGCGACCTGCCCGACACCGCCGCCGAACGCGCCGCCGAGATGATCGCCGCCTGGCCCCAGGCCGGCCAGGTCAGCCTGGAACACCAGCTGGTGCGCGGATGAGCGCCGAGGCGCCCCGGCGGCTGTTCCTGATCGAGGCCAGCGCCGCCGGCGACGCCCTGCTGCGGATCCTGGAGCCCTTCGCCCTGCAGCAGGCCGACCTGGCCGCCGTCACCTGCGACGCGGCCGCCGGCGGGGTGCGGGTGCGGGTGGAGGCCGACGGCCTCACCGACGACCGGGCCGAGACCCTGCGCCGCAAGCTGGCGCGCCTGCCGGTGGTGACCAGCGTCGGCATGGGCTGGCGGGGCGCGTGAGGCGTCAGCCGTCCCGGAAAGTGACCGTCCGGCCCTGGCGCGCCAGTTCGGCGATGAGGTCCTCGAGTCTCCGGCTACGCCGTCTTCACCGTCGGCGGGGTGGCGTAGGAGGCGGCGCGGGTCAGGTCGGCGTCGGGCGTGGCCAGCATCCGCAGGTAGACGTCCTTGGGATAGGCCATGTGCGGCTTGGCCGGGTCATAGGCCGGCTGCGGCACGGGGCTGGGGCCGGCGTAGGGGGGCGGGGCCTTGAAGCGGGCCGCCTCGGCGTCGGAGATGCCGGCCTTGGCCAGGACCGCGGGATCGATCCAGACCTCGGGATCCACGGGCGTCTGGGAAGTGGCCACCTCCAGCGTCATCTGGTCGGGGCCGGCGAAGTAGATCGAGCGGCACATGCCGTGGTCGATGGGGCCGATGACGTTGACGCCATGGCTGCGGATGCGGTCGCGCATGGCGATCAGGTCGGCGTCGGTGGCGACGCCGAACGCCAGGTGCTGCAAGGTCCCCGGCGCGCTGGGCAGGGCGCCCGAGCCGGCGTGGGTGCGGCCGAGCTCGATGGGGATCCGGTCCAGGTCCGGCATCTGCACGATCGAGAAGTAGCTGTGGTCGTTCATCCGCAGGAAGGCGTGCAGGGCGCCGGGCACGCCGTGCATGTCGAAGAGCGCGACCAGGGGACAGCCCATCACCTGCGAGAAGAAGGCGATGTGCTTCTTGATGTCCGCCGCCATGAAGGCGAGGTGGTGGATGCCGTTGGGCTGCTGGGTCATGACGTCTTCTCCCGGGGGGCTTTCGCCTTGTCTGTGAGGAAGCCCGCGAGGAGGGCGTCCAGCACCATGTCGTCGTGCGCCGCGCGCGCCGCTGGCGCGTCGGGATCGAGGCCGAAGGCGGCGCGCATCATCGGCGCCAGGTTGATCACCCCCACCGCCCCGGTCTGCAGGGTGATGATCACCTGCTCGGGGGGATAGGGCTTGAGGTCGCCCTCGGCGATCGCCTCGGCGACGATGGTCGCCAGGCGACGGTTGCGCGAGCCGATCAGGTGGCGGTCCAGCCATTCCAGCCGCTCGCCGCCGGCCATGCCTTCCAGGGCCACAATCCGCCCCAGGGCCGGATGCTTCCAGCTGATCTGCAGGAAGATGCGCATGGCCATGCGCAACTGGGTGACGGCCGGGACGTCGCGGGCGGCGTCCATCAGCCGCTCTTCCTCGGCGATCACGGCGCCCAGGGCGGCCATGGCGCTGCGCCAGAGGTGGACCTTGTCCTGGAAGTGATAGTGCAGGGTGGGCTGCGAGACCTTGGCCGCCTCGGCGATGCCGGCCAGGGTCACGCGCTCGAATCCCAGACGCGAGAACTGGTCCAGCGCCACGTCGCGGATGCGCGCGGCGGTGGCTTCGCCCTTCGAGGTGGCTGTCCAGTCGGGCGCCTTGGTCATGGGGTCCGGTCCGCCAGGATTGACTTCAAAATCAGTTTTCCTGATTTTCTAGTCAAGAACGGGCGGAAGGCAAGCGCCCCGGGGGCAGGGAGAGGGGCAGGGAGAACGGCATGGCGGTGGTGCGGGAGGCCTACGGCTTCGTCCACGCGGACAACAGTCGCCTGAAAGAGGTCTATGGCGGGCCGTCCGGCCAGGTCTTCGTCGAGTGCATGCGGGTGCGCCCCGACGTGGGCGAGTCCAAGACGGCGATCCTGTTCAGCCACCCCATCGGCGGGGGCGCCTTCCTGCCCCTGGTCACCGCCCTGGCCCACGCCGGCCGGCACGTCATCTATTGCAACCCGCGCTATCGCGGGAACGACACGGCGCTGATCATGGAGAAGTGCGTGCTGGACCTCGGCGCCTGCATCGCCGACCTGAAGACGCGCTTCGGCTATGAGAAGGTGGTGCTGGGCGGCTGGTCCGGCGGCGGCTCGCTGTCGCTGTTCTACCAGGACCAGGCCGAGCATCCGACCATCACCGAGACCCCGGCGGGCGACGCGGTGGACATCGTCGGCGCCGGGCTGCAGCCGGCCGACGGCGTGCTGCTGCTGGCCGCCCACATCAGCCGCTCGCACACCATGACCGAGTGGATGGACCCCTCCATCCTCGACGAGTCGCGGA
>Ga0265327_10000549_pt1 | contig 64188 bp, 60 predicted proteins | sample 41621metaG_FD_202089 | JGI IMG/M metagenome (GOLD analysis project Ga0265327, IMG submission 202089) | Rhizosphere microbial communities from Carex aquatilis grown in University of Washington, Seatle, WA, United States - 4-16-21 metaG | ecosystem: Host-associated > Plants > Roots > Rhizosphere...
TCATCAATTTGATGCCCGACTCAATAATTGGGAGTGAAGGGAAAAATCCGACTGAAGAGCAGTTGGCTCGCCGAGCACCACTCATTCTAGCCAGATAAAAGTTCCCATCCTTCCGGTCACCCCGTCACGGCGATACGAAAAAAAACGTTTTTTGTCGGTGTAGGTGCACTGGTTTCCGCCGTAAATTCGTGTAATTCCAAGCGCATGCAAACGCAGCCGCGCAAGCTGAAATATGTCCGCCAGCCATTTATTCCCTTCTGCGCTGGTCCCTTTTCCGGTCAAGGGAGCAGGAGTAAATGCGTCCCCTGCTTCGGGCTGTCTTGACATAAATTCTGCCCGCACCTCTTCACCCACTTCAAATATCCGTGGTCCAATAGCGGGGCCGAGCCAAACCATAAGCTTGGCAGTATCCACATTCATGCCGTGAACTGTTTGTTCGATCACACCCTCGCATAACCCGCGCCAACCTGCATGTGCTGCAGCAACTACGCTGCCTTGATCATCGCACATCAGGACGGGTAAGCAATCCGCAGTCATCACTACGCATACCGCACCGGAATTTGACGTTATGCAGGCATCGGCCTGGGGCCGGCATGCAGCCCGGCCGGCATCAACCACGTCCGTGCCATGCACTTGCTTAAGCCAAACCGGTTCACCGGGGAGTAGCGATTCCAGCAATATACGGTTGCGTGCCACTGCTTGTGGGGCATCGCCAACATGGTCGCCCAGATTGAGGCTGTCATATGGGGCAACACTGAAACCGCCATTACGTGTGGTTTGCAACGCTTTGACCTGCTTCGGTGCGGGCCAGTCCGGATAAATTAGGTGTTTGCTTATGTTCATTTATTTAACGCCACGCCACTTATTCCGTTGGGGTGCCGCTAAATATCTTCTCGCGGATACACCTTAGCAATCGGGTCATGTCTTCCGGCAAAGGAGCCTGCCATTCCATCCATTCGCCCGACTCGGGATGCTCCAAACCGAGTTGTGCAGCATGCAGTGCCTGGCGTGGAAAACTTTCGAGCAGCGCCCGCAATTGCAGGGCACATTTCTGCGCACCCTTGATATAGGTACTATCCCCGACCAGAGGATGCCGGATGGAAGCCAGATGCACTCGAATCTGGTGGGTGCGTCCGGTTTCAAGTTTACAGCGCAGCAGGGTGCACCCGGGAAATCGTTCCTGAACGGTGTAATGCGTAACGGCAGGCTTGCCATCCTCGACGATGGCCATTTTGGTGCGTTGAGTGGGATGTCTCCCCATGGGGGCATCCACGATACCACTGCGCTCAACTTCTCCGTAGGCCAACGCGAAGTATTCTCGATGCACACTTCGCGCCTGCAGCTGGCGCACCAAAGCAGTTTGCGATGTAATCGTCTTGGCTACCACCAACAAACCACTGGTATCCTTGTCCAACCGGTGCACGATTCCGGCGCGCGGAATTTCGGAAAGTTGCGGTGCGTGGTGCAACAGGGCGTTAAGCAGTGTTCCTTCCCAATTGCCACTCCCGGGATGCACCACCAATCCCGCCGGTTTATTGATAACAAGGATGCTGTCATCCTCGAACATAACGTCCAGTGCAATATTCTCGGCCTGATGTATCTGTTCGGCAGGATTTGATTGCGGCATCACTTCTATGTTTTCCCCTCCCCACACTTTCTGCTTGACCGTGGCTGCCGCACCATCTACTTTGACCTGGTCCTGTGTAACCCACTCTTGTAGGCGGGCACGCGAATATTCCGGCAATAACTTGGCCAATACCTGGTCGAGCCGCATTCCGGCATACTCACCCGGCGTCTTAAAAGTACGCAAACAAAGCGGAGCAGGGCTTGCAATGCAGTCAATTTCAGTGTCAACTGCGTCTTCGGCTTGCAGGATATAACCATCCATTTGGCAATCGTTTTTTGATTGCTTTGTGGAATGGCCAGTAGTTCCATCAGAGGATTGCCCGCCATGGGTATATTCGAGTATGTTCCCGCTGCATTCGTCCTGACTTGCATCAGATTGATTTCTTTTTGGATGTCGCATAGTGGTTTGCCTAACTTTGTTATAATCGCGCAATATATTTTCGGATTCAGTCATGCGCCATAGTTTAGCCTTAATCCTGCTCCTCACGTTAACTGCGTGCGGTCTTTTTCCATCGACGGATGAAAACGGGACGTCCAAATCCGAAACGGTCGAAAAACTCTACGCCGACGCGAAGGAAGAGTTGGACAACAACAATTATGAGAAGGCCGTTAAATCCTTTGAATCTTTGCAGTCCCGCTTCCCCTATGGGCGCTATGCCCAACAGGCGCTGCTGGAAACCGCGTATGCCAATTTCAAGCAGAAAGAGCCTGAGTCTGCACTGGCCGCCGCTGACCGTTTCATCAAACAATATCCCAACAATCCGCATGTCGATTATGCTTTCTATTTAAAAGGCCTGATCAACTTCAATGAAGATCTCGGGCTGCTGGGCGGCCTCGTCAATACGGACCTTTCCGAACGGGATCCGAATGCCGCCCGCGATGCCTTTAACGCATTCAAGGAACTGGTCACGCGCTTTCCAGAAAGCAAGTATGCCCCCGACTCGAGACTGCGGATGCAATATTTGATCAATGTCTTGGCGCGTTATGAAATTCATGTGGCGAGTTATTATTTGCGCCATGGTGCGTATGTGGCAGCGGCGAACCGTGCCAAAGGCGTCCTTTCGGATTATGCACAAACTCCGGCCACCCGCGATGCGCTGCAAATCATGGTTCAGGCCTATGACGCAATGGGAATGAAGGATTTGCGCGACGACGCGAAACGCGTACTGGATTTGAACGTGGCCAAGGATGGCGCAACTGCTCCCGTTGTCAGAGCTTCTCCCTTGAACGAGAAATCCTGGTGGGAATTCTGGAAATGAAGTATTGCAGCGCATGCGGCGCGCCGGTCGAGTTGAGGCAACCGCCGGACGACAACCGTCTGCGCTATGTTTGCACTATTTGCTCAACCATTCATTACCAAAACCCCAATTTGGTAATCGGTTCGATTCCGGAATGGGAAGATGGCCGCATCCTTCTGTGTCGCCGGGCTATTGAACCCCGCCATGGGCTGTGGACGCTCCCGGCCGGCTTCATGGAAAACGGCGAGACCACGACCGAAGCCGCCATACGTGAAACCGAAGAGGAAGCCAATGCGCATATCGCCATTGGTGAACTTTACTCGATGTACAACCTACCCTATATCAACCAGGTCCACCTGCTATTTCGCGCCAGCTTGTTAGACCTGACTTTCTCACCCGGAATCGAAAGTTTGGAAGTCAAATTATTCGACGAACAAGACATTCCCTGGGACGAGCTGGCTTTCCGCCCCGTGCGCCTGACCCTGCAACATTACTTCGCCGATCGCAGGGCAAATAATTTCCATTTTCACACCGGAGACTTGGCTCCGCTTTCACATACGGCATAAATTTGCCTTCAGGCAATCCTGAAGATTTTCCGGAAATTTACTATTTATCATGTGGAAATCATCCGAGAATGCATGAGATAAAGGCGTTCTATTGCGCAGCACTCTGAATATTAAAAACTGCAATTTTATGGATGTCCTGCAGCTAAATCTGGACAACCCCCCCCTATTTGCGGCAAACTGTACCCTATGAAGAACATTTTGGTGTTGCATGGCCCCAACCTGAACCTGCTCGGCAGTCGCGAGCCGGATGTGTATGGTCGTGTCACTTTAGACGAAATTAACGTGAAATTGCAGCAAATAGCGCTAGAAAAAGGTGCAGGTCTGCAATATTTTCAAAGCAACGCAGAATCTGCTCTGGTGGATCGTGTACAACAGGCACGTCAGGATGGCACTGATTTCATTGTTATCAATCCTGCCGCTTTTACGCATACTAGCGTAGCGCTGCGCGACGCATTGGCCGCAGTTGCCATTCCGTTTCTTGAAATTCACCTATCCAATGTATTTGCCCGTGAAGCATTCCGCAAAGAATCTTATTTCTCCGATCTCGCAGTCGGCGTCATTAGCGGTCTGGGGGCAAGCGGTTACGAACTCGCGGTGCAATTTGCACTGCAATACTCTATCAGGAGCTAATATGGATTTACGCAAACTTAAAACATTGATCGAACTGGTTGAAAGTTCCGGTATAGCCGAGCTTGAAATCAGCGAAGGAGAGGAGCGGGTACGCATTACCCGTTCCCCTGCCTCCATGATGCAACAAGTTTATGCCGCACCGCAGCAGATGGTGGCTGCACCCGCTCCACAACCTGCAGCGACTGCCGAAGCGGCCAAGCCCGCCGAGCCGGAAGGCCACGCGGTGAAATCGCCGATGGTTGGCAGCTTCTACCGTTGTCCTTCTCCCGGTGCCAAGTCCTTCGTGGAAGTGGGACAAAGCGTGAGTGTGGGTGAAACCCTTTGCATCATCGAGGCGATGAAGTTACTCAATGAAATCGAGTCCGACAAAGCGGGTATTATCAAAGCCATTCTGGTAGAAAATGGACAGCCTGTAGAATATGGTCAACCCTTGTTTATCATCGGCTAGTCACTCCGTTAACCATGATTGAAAAAAAACCGCCCGCAAAATTAAGCGAAGACAAGCAGCCGGTTTCCAAGCCGCAGCCCAGCTTGTTGCAGCGCGGAATCATGCGCGTAGCACCCAAACCGGAACCAACACCTATCATGTTTGAAAAAATTCTTATTGCCAATCGCGGTGAAATTGCCCTGCGTATCCAGCGCGCCTGCCGCGAGATGGGCATCAAAACCGTTGCTGTACATTCAGAGGCTGATGCCGGTGCCAAGTATGTCAGGCTAGCGGACGAATCCGTCTGTATCGGACCGGCTCCCTCAAACCAAAGCTATCTGAATATTCCGGCTATCATAAGTGCTGCCGAGGTTACCGATGCACAGGCAATCCACCCCGGATACGGCTTTCTGTCCGAGAATGCCGACTTCGCGGAACGCGTCGAGAAAAGCGGCTTCGTTTTCATCGGACCGCGTCCCGAAACCATCCGTATGATGGGAGACAAAGTCACCGCAAAGCTTACCATGAAGAAAGCCGGCGTACCCTGCGTGCCAGGCGTGGATGGCGCTTTACCCGACAATCCGGCTGAGATCGTCAAAATCGCCCGCAGCATCGGCTATCCGGTCATTATTAAAGCCTCGGGCGGCGGCGGCGGACGCGGCATGCGTGTTGTGCATACCGAAGCGGCACTGATTAGTGCCGTAGCCATGACGCGGAGCGAAGCCCAGGCGGCATTCAACAATCCCATGGTGTACATGGAAAAATTCCTGGAAAACCCGCGCCACATCGAATTTCAGGTTCTGGCCGATTCCTATGGTAATGCGGTGTATCTGGGGGAACGCGATTGCTCTATGCAGCGCCGCCACCAGAAAATCATCGAGGAAGCACCTGCCCCCCTGCTCAACGCGCGACTGCGCAACAAGATCGGCGAACGCTGCGCCGAAGCCTGCCGTAAAATCGGTTATCGGGGCGCGGGAACCTTCGAATTTCTGTTCGAGAACGACGAATTTTATTTCATCGAAATGAATACCCGCGTACAAGTCGAGCACCCGGTCACCGAAATGATTACCGGCATCGATATTGTGCAGCAACAAATCCGTATTGCAGCAGGTGAAAAACTAAGCTTCCGTCAAAAGGACGTTGCCTTCAAGGGGCATGCTGTTGAATGCCGGATCAACGCCGAACACCCGTATAAATTTACTCCTTCGCCCGGACGCATCACTACTTGGCATACACCCGGGGGCCCGGGAATCCGGGTGGATTCGCATGTCTATGCAAATTATTTTGTGCCGCCGAATTACGATTCCATGATAGGCAAGATCATCGCTTATGGCGACACCCGGGACCAAGCCATGGCGCGCATGCGCATTGCCCTGTCGGAAATGGCGGTAGAGGGGATAGACACCAACATCCCCTTGCATCAGGAACTACTGATGGATGCCGCTTTTCTTCGCGGCGGCACCAGTATTCACTATCTGGAACACAAATTGGCTGAACGCACCAAGGCTCAATAACCATGTCCTGGCTTACGCTGACGGTTACCGTGTCCGAACAGCAGGCCGAACTCCTGAGCGACGCCCTGATGGAAGTCGGTGCTCTGTCGGTTGACGTGCACGACGCGGATGCCGACACCCCGCAAGAACAGGCGATCTTTGGCGAACCGGGGGAACCCGCCCCTCATTTGTGGTCGCATAATCGTGTCACCGCGCTTTTTCCAGAAGATGCACCGATAGATTCAATCATGCAGCAGGTGGCGAAATCCGTCGGTCTGGACAATCCACCCCCGTACCGTATCGAAACGCTGGAAGATAACGACTGGGTGCGACTGACCCAGTCGCAGTTCAATCCCATCCCTATTTCGTCGCGCCTATGGATTGTTCCAACTTGGCACACCCCGTCAGACCCCGCTGCCATCAATATTGTTCTCGACCCCGGCCTCGCCTTTGGCACGGGTAGCCACCCCACCACACGCTTGTGCCTGCGCTGGCTGGACGACCATATAAAAGGCGGCGAAACCGTCCTGGATTATGGATGCGGTTCGGGCATACTGGCTATCGCTGCGCTTAAGCTGGGGGCGCTCAGCGCATGCGGGATAGATGTGGATCCCCAGGCCGTACAAGCCAGCCGTGACAATGCCGCCGCTAACCGGGTTTCGGCTCAATTCTATCTTCCGGATGATCGTCCGGAAGATAATCCGCAAGCCGATGTAGTCGTTGCCAACATCCTGACCAATCCTCTCAAAATGCTTGCGCCCCTGCTCGCCGGTATCACCCGGCAAGGGGGGAAAATTGTGTTATCCGGCATACTCAGCGAACAGGCTGAAGGAGTGATGGAAATTTATGCCCAATGGTTTAACCTGGGAACTCCGGTTATGGAGGAAGGCTGGGCTTGTTTGTCGGGTGTAAAACGATGAGCGCAACCACGCAGTGTCCCACCTGCAACACGCGTTTCAAAGTCAACCAGGAACAACTTGACGCGCATCAGGGACTGGTGCGCTGCGGACGTTGCCAGGCAGTATTCAATGCCACAGAATTTTTGCAGGACGACCAACCCAGTCCGCAACTCGATCTTCCCATGGCACAGGAAGAGGAAGAATTGCCTGTTGCCGTCCTGGCTTCGGCCCCTAACATCTCAATTCAGCAGGCTATCATTGAAACAGAAAAGCCTGTTTCGCGTGCGCAAAAAATTACTTTTCCCGATCACAGCGTTGAGCTCTCCTCCGGTCCTCCCGATAAAAACAATGCTTGGGCCTGGACTGCAGGATGTTTACTGCTGATAATTGCATTACTGGCGCAGGCTGCCTACTTTTTCCGGGTCGAGATTGCCGCCAGTCAACCCGGACTGAAACCTGTTCTTGTTTCCTATTGCCAACTGTTTCAATGCTCGGTACCTTTGCCGCAGAAAGCAGATTTGATGAGTATTGAATCTTCCGATCTGGAGGCTGATTCCGCGCAGTCCAGTGTGATTGCCCTTAATGCGTTGCTGCGAAATCATGCTCCTTATGTGCAAGCTTTCCCACAGCTAGAACTGACGCTTACGGACGCCCAGGATAATCCCCTGGCACGCAGAACCTTCCGTCCGGGAGAATATCTCAAACCGGACGAAGATGAAAAACAGGGTTTGGCGGGCAACCGCGAATTAAGTGTTAAACTCAATCTCAATACCACCGACATCAAGGCATCGGGATACCGGTTGTTTTTGTTTTACCCGAAATAATCCACTTTGTAGCAGCACTGCCTCCCACAAACTGCTGCTTCGCAGTTTGCCATAATGAGTACCCTATTCAACTGTCCGATCTCTAAGTTCAATCCGTTCATCTACAAATTTGCTTTTAATCGCCAGCACCTCATTAAAATCGGTAAAGAATGCTGTCACACATTCAGGGTCAAAATGCTTGCCTTGTTCTTCGCGCACCAGTTGTGAGGCTTGCTCAATGTCCCAGGCACTTTTGTAAGGCCGCTCGGAAGTTAACGCATCGAACACATCTGCCACCGCAACAATTCGTCCAAACAAAGGAATTTCTTTGCCCTTCAAACCCCTTGGATATCCCGTGCCATCCATTCTTTCATGGTGTGTATACGCTATTTCTGCAGCCACTTTAAGCAAGGGAGAGTTGCATTCCTTCAGGACTTCATAACCGGTTACTGCGTGACGTTTCATAATGGAGAATTCTTCGTCATTTAACTTTCCCGGCTTAAGTAAAATCAAGTCGGGGGTGCCGACTTTGCCGATATCATGCATTGGCGATGCTTGTAACAATATATCCTGCTGCTCCAGCGGCAAGCCCATAATGTTGGCTATATGCTTTGAATAATGCGCCATACGCAGGATGTGCGCTCCTGTTTCAGGATCACGATACTCCGCAGCTTTGGCCAGGCAAAAGATGGTCTCGCGTTCTTGCTCCGCATTCCTCTCCAGTGCCTGATACGCCTCATTGACTTCTTCTACTAACCATCCCGTGCGCAGGGCCAGCTCCCTGTGGCCTTTGCGCAATGCAAGCATGCTTTTCACCCGGGAAAGAAATTCCATGCGATTCACAGGTTTGACCAGAAAATCCGTCACGCCGACCTGCAAAACATGGAAATGAGATTCCATTGCATGAGACTCTGTTACCACCAGCACCGGAATGTCCGGATGCTGCTTACGGAAACGTTCTGCCAATCCGGCCCCGTTTGATTGTTGCAAGCCATAATCCACTACCATTAAATCCGGTTCGTTGTCCGAGCACCAATTTATGGCAACTACAAGATCACTGAAAGTGACCGTCTCACAATCCGGTATATTGTCCACAATATCCAGGAACACGGAAACATTTGTTTGCGCACCATCGACAATAACAATTTTCATTATTATTACTCCGGAAATTGCTCGGGTTTTCCACAACCGGTTTAGTACACTGTGGCTTTGCTAAAATTCGGTTGAATTCAATATTAAGCTGGGCAATGCTTAAGAAGATCGCAACTGCACATTGGCTTGCGCACGTCAAAATGCGCGTAACGTGACCGAAATAGATTCCCAAATTCGTTTTTCTATAGATAAAAATCCATAAAATGCCGATGCGGCTCTAACGCTTAGTATAGTCCAATCTGCGCGGTTTGGTAGTAAGCGATTATACAATTTTGAAGCTTAACTCTATGTTTCCGCAGATAACCAGGCCGGAAAAATATATGAAACTTCCGGTCAATATTATCCCGTACGCTTGGCTGTCTCGGCAAACAGACTGCTTTCTCGTCAGGACAACCGGACTAACTGCGTGCAACAACAGCGGACAGATCATAAGCTCGCGACATCAGCCGTGACCGTCATTGGGTGACGCTGCATCAGGTGATATAATCCGCAACTCTTTAGAAGGTGTTGCGTAATGACTATTGCCGTCTCCAATTTTAAAAATCATTTCTCCGACTTGTTTGCTCATGCTTTGCGCGCGGTAGCGCCCGAACAGGTAGTGACGGTATTGCTGGATCGTCCAAAACAGGCCTCGCATGGCGACTATGCCTGCAATCTGGCGATGCAACTGGCCAAGCCATTAAAGCGCAGTCCGCGCGAGATTGCACAAGCTTTGATCGCCGCCTTGCCCGCATCTCCCGTGCTGGAAAAAGTCGAGATTGCCGGGGCGGGTTTCATCAATGTGTTTCTGACTCCAGCCGCGAAACAGAGTGTGGTGGGCAGCGTGCTGCAGTCGGGGGCCGGGTACGGGCACATCCAACTGGGCGGCGGGCACAGGGTGCAAGTCGAATTTGTTTCCGCCAATCCTACCGGGCCGCTGCATGTGGGGCACGGGCGCGGTGCCGCTTACGGTGCGAGTTTGTCCAATGTGCTGGATGCGGCGGGTTATAAAGTTTCCCGCGAATACTATGTTAACGATGCCGGACGCCAGATGGATATTCTGGCGCTCTCCACCTGGTTGCGCTATCTGGAATTGCACGGGGTGAAAGTTCCATTTCCATCGAATGCCTATCAGGGCGACTACGTGGGTGGCATGGCGATACAAATTCGCGTGGCGCACGGGGCGAAATTCGTGCGCACGCTGGACGAAGCGCTGAATGCAAAACGGGTGTCCGAATTGCTCGTCGCCGATGGCAATGCCGATGCCTATCTGGACGCGCTGATCGCCGATGCCAAACGCTTGCTGGGCGAAGATTATGTGTATGTCCATAACTACGCACTGACCGAGCAACTGGGAGATTGCCGCAATGATCTGGCCGAGTTTGGCGTGCAATTCGACGAATGGTTTTCCGAGCAGTCTCTGTTCGACAGCGGTCTGGTGGCGCAAGTGGTTGCCCAGTTAAAAGCGGCCGGTCACCTTTACGAACAGGACGGCGCACAGTGGTTTCGTTCCACCGCTTTCGGCGATGAGAAGGATCGCGTGGTGCAGCGCGAGAACGGTCTGTACACCTATTTCGCCTCCGACATTGCCTACCACGTCAACAAATTTAATCGCGGTTTTGACCGCGTCATCAACATCTGGGGAGCGGATCACCACGGCTACATCGCGCGCGTGAACGGCGCGCTGACCGCGTTGGGGCAGGACAGTAGCAAACTGACTATCGCGCTGGTGCAGTTCGCGGTGCTGTACCGCAACGGGCAGAAGGCCGCCATGTCCACGCGCAGCGGCGAATTCGTTACCTTGCGCGAGTTGCGTAATGAGGTGGGCAACGATGCAACCCGGTTTTTCTATGTGTTGCGCAAAAGCGACCAGCATCTGGATTTCGACATGGATCTGGCGAAATCGCAGAGCAACGATAATCCGGTTTATTACATTCAGTATGCCCATGCGCGAATTTGCAGTGTGCTGGAGCAATGGGGCGGAGAAATATCCTTGCTGCGCGAGGCTGAGGTGGGGGTATTGGAAAGTGATTACGAAAAAGCCGTGCTGCAACGGTTGATCGACTACCCGCAGGTAATCGAAAGTGCGGCGGTAGATTTGGCGCCGCACTTGATTGCATTTTATCTGAAAGACTTGGCGGCAGATTTTCACAGCTACTATAATGCCTCGCGTTTTCTGGTCGAGGATGCAGGCATCAAGCGGGCGCGCCTGGCGCTGATTGCCGCCGTGGCGCAGGTGATGCGCAATGGCTTGGCACTGCTGGGTGTATCGGCACCGGAAAAAATGTAAAAATGGTTCGGGTGCCGTGTCCGGTACACCGGAAATATTGAAGGAAACAGGTATGAGTAAAAATAGCAGTTCCCGATCTGCCCCGCCCGGGAAAGGTGGATCGCTGCTGGCGGGTATTCTGGTCGGCATGGTGCTGGGGCTGGCTATCGCGGGCGGTGTCGCGTGGTATATTTTGAAGCGACCCAGTCCGTATGTGAATAACGTACCGCATGAGTCGGTCAAACTTGAGCCTGATCCTGTCAAGCCGGTACCGCTGCCTATCCCCAAGCCCGCCCCGGAAGCCGCTTCGGAAGTGGGCTCCACTTCAAATGCAGCTTCGGCACCCGGGGAGAGCAAGCCGCGCTTTGAGTTTTACAAAGTGCTGACCGATAAACCGGATGCGGCATTACCTGCCGCTACCGCAAAGGCGGGAGACAAGGCCGCTGCGAAAGAGACCTATTTTCTTCAGGCCGGGGCGTTTGCCAATGCCGACGATGCCGACAAGTTAAAGGCGAAGCTGGCTATGCTGGGCATGGAAGCCAGTGTGCAGACTGCTACCCTTCCCGACAAGGAAGTATGGCACCGCGTGCGACTGGGACCCTACGCCAGTGCCGACGAAATGAATAAAGCCTCGTTAATGTTGAAACAAAATGGGGTACATGCGACTCCAATGCGTGCGCAGTAGTTTAATTTTATTTTTTAGTCCAGGAGGAAACGTGAAACTTATCAAGCAACTTCTTGTTGTTGTGTTCGCACTGTTATTTGCCACTCAAGTTTACGCTGAGCCGGAAGCGGGCAAGGATTACCAGATTCTCAATCCGTCCCAGCCCACCCAGAGCGGAAATAAAATTGAAGTACTGGAGTTTTTCTTCTACGGCTGCTCGCATTGCTTCAAGCTGAATCCGTTGATAAGTGCCTGGGAAAAGAAGATGCCCAGGGACGTCGAATTTACCTACATCCCGGCGATATTTAACCCCACATGGGAAGTCAGCGCCCGCACCTTCTTTGCGCTTGAGACCATGGGAAAAAGGGCGCAGTTGCATGACGACTTGTTCAATGCATGGAACGACAATATCGAACTCGTCGATGAAGCCAGCACCACCGAATTTCTTGCCAAACATGGTGTGGACCGCAAGAAATTTTCCGAAGCCTACAATTCTTTCTCCATGCAGAGCAGAGTGGTACGGGCCAAACAAATGGGCCAAACCTACGGCCTGCGCGGAACGCCTACCCTGATTGTGGACGGAAAATATCTGATCACCGGTTTGCACCCCGTGGACACCATGCAAGTGTTGAACTTCCTGGTTGAGAAGGCGCGCAAGGAACACAAGCATTAAACCGGGTTGTCAGCCGGGCTCACCCGCAGGGGAGGCAGTGTGGTTACAACCGAAGCCAGCCCAATCAAACCACTCAGGCTGCTGATTACCGGGGCCACCGGTGGTTTGGGTTTGGCGCTGGCACAACATTATCTTAAACAAGGTGCGGTGGTCGGCGCTGTCGGTCGCCGCGCTGAATTGTTGCAACACCTCTTGGAACAATTTCCCCGGCAGGTTTTTTGTTACGCGCTGGATGTGCGCGATACAGCCGCCATGCAAGTGGCGGCGCGGGATTTCATTGCGCGCGCCGGGTTGCCCGATATAGTCATCGCCAACGCGGGAGTCAGCATTGGCACCTTAACCGAGCACGCCGAAGATATTGAATCCTTCCAGCAGGTGATGGATATAAACGTGCTCGGCATGGCGAAAACATTTCATCCTTTTCTGGCGGGAATGCGTGACCGGCGACAGGGAACTTTTGTTGGCATTGCCAGTGTCGCCGGTTTTCGGGGGTTGCCGGGGTCGGGTGCCTATTCAGCATCCAAGGCCGCGGCCATTTCCTATCTGGAGTCCCTGCGCGTAGAGTTGCATGGCAGCGGTGTAAAGGTCGTGACGATATGTCCCGGTTTCATCAAGACTCCGATGACAGTGCTTAATCCTTATCGAATGCCCTTCATTCTGGAAGCAGATGAAGCGGCAGCGAGAATGGCGAGCGCCATCGAACGTCAACTCCCGTTTACCGTCATACCCTGGCAAATGAGTGTGACCGGGAAAATATTGAAGCTGCTGCCGCGCGGAATTTATGACCGGATTTTCGCCCGTGCACCGCACAAGCCGCGCCGGCATTAACTTTTGGATTTATGCGCGGCGGCTCGTTTGCAAACAAAATCGAACAGGGGTTTTCCGGTGTCGCCGAGAGGAATCTCGCCATATGCGGGCGGCATCATCTTTTCGTTTGAAACGACCTTGCCTTTCCCGCCCTTGTCTTCAAAAGTGATCCATTGGGTTGCCGCCATTTCCCGGCTGGTGCAGTTGTAGCTGCTGAACACTTTTGATGATTTGTATTTGCGGTGGTTTTTCTCCAGCACCATGGGGTAACTGAAATCACGCCGATACCAGGCAGTAATAATATCCCCGTTTTGATTGATGCTGCCGGTATCCACAAAAATTCTGGAAGTTCGGTTGTCCACGACCTTCGCCCAATTTTCCGCGCGGGCCGTTCCCAGCGAAAATCCGCTTAACACGATCAGCAAGCCGAGCAGTATTTTCACGCACCCCCCCCCAATTTAAAATTTGCCTGATTTGAAATTTGGCACCGCTTAAGGGGCGAGTTTTCGCTTCAAGATTTCATTTAACTGGGCGGGATTGGCCTTGCCCTTGCTTGCCTTCATGGCAAGACCGACAAAGAAACCGAAGACCTTATCCTTGCCGCTGCGATATTCGGCGACCTGCGCCGGATTGGCGGCGATGATTCCATCCACGATCAATTCGATCGCACCGGTGTCGGAAACTTGCTTCAATCCTTTGGACTCGATGATGGCGTCGGCATTGCCGCCTTCGCTCCACATGGCTCGAAACACTTCCTTGGCACCCGCATTGGATATTGTTCCATCCGCGATACGCTTGAGCATGCCCGCCAATTGCGTCGGACGGATGGGGCACTGCTCCATTTCCAATCCGTCACGATTGAGCTGTGCACTGACTTCACCGATTAACCAGTTCGCACACATTTTGGACTGTCCGGAAACATCATTTGATACCGCATCAAAGAAATCCGCCATCTCGCGTGAGCTCGTCAATGCGTTGGCATCATAAGCAGACAGCCCCAACTCGCTTACATAGCGTGCTTGTTTGGCGAGCGGCAGTTCCGGCAGCGTGGCGCGCACCTGTTCTATCCAGACTTCGTCAATCGCAAGCGGCAACAAATCCGGATCGGGAAAATAGCGATAATCATGCGCATCTTCTTTACTGCGCATAGCATGTGTCTTCCCCGTATCGGGATCAAACAGGATGGTCGCCTGCTGAATTTTTCCGCCGCTCTCCAGTGTATCGATTTGCCACTGCACTTCATAATCAATGGCCTGTTGCATGAAACGGAACGAGTTGAGATTCTTGATTTCGCGCCGCGTGCCGAGCCCCGCTCCGGGACGTCTTACCGACACGTTAACGTCGCAGCGGAACGAACCTTCCTGCATGTTGCCGTCACATATACCTATCCAGCGCACCAGTGTATGCAACGCTTTTGCATAGGCAACTGCTTCGGCAGCGCTACGCATATCCGGCTCGGATACGATTTCCAGCAAAGGAGTGCCTGCACGATTCAGGTCTACGCCCGTAACTCCCCGGGATTCCCCGTGTACCGATTTGCCCGCGTCCTCTTCCAGATGGGCACGGGTAATGCGCACCACTTTTTCGTATGTCGCCTGTCCTGAGCCTGTCGAAGGGCCGGAAAGGGGTTCCACCTGAATGGTCAAGGCGCCTTGCCCGACGACAGGTAGGTCGAACTGGCTGATCTGGTAGCCTTTGGGCAAATCGGGATAGAAATAATTCTTGCGTGCGAATACCGAGCGCGGCGCCAAATGCGCGCCAACCGCCAGCCCAAATTTGATGGCGCGCTCTACCGCGCCTTTGTTTAATACGGGCAACACACCGGGTAGCGCAATGCTAACCGCATCTGCCTGAGTATTGGGTTCCGCACCGAACGCGGTCGAAGCACCCGAAAATATTTTACTGTTTGTCGAAAGCTGCGCATGCACTTCCAGTCCGATGACGATTTCCCACTGCATGATTTAACCCCTTTTTGCCACAGAGAACACAGAGATCACAGAGAGTGTGCAGAGGGTTTTCTCTGTGTGCTCTGTGATCTCTGCGGCTATTGTCTTTTCAAATCCCACTCGGAGTCCGAGCATGCCAATCCGTAGCCAGTTGATATTGGTGTGCGACATTCAGCATCTTCGCTTCGTCGAAATAATTACCGACGATCTGCAAACCGACCGGCATAGCGTTTGCACCGAAGCCGGCCGGAATCGACATGCCGGGCAGGCCCGCCAGATTTACCGCGATGGTATAAATATCGGAAAGATACATCTGCACCGGGTCGTCGCCTTTCTCGCCCAGTTTGAATGCGGTGGTGGGGCTGGTCGGCCCCATGATGACATCGCATTGTTTGAAGGCTTCGACAAAATCCTGCGCGATCAGGCGACGGATTTTTTGTGCCTGTAAATAGTAGGCGTCGTAATAGCCGTGACTCAGCACGTAGGTGCCGATCATGATGCGGCGCTTCACTTCCGCGCCAAAACCCTGTGCACGGGATTTTTCGTACATGTCCGCGAGGTCGGTGTATTCCGGCGCGCGGTAGCCGTAGCGCACGCCGTCGAAGCGCGACAGGTTGGACGATGCCTCTGCCGGAGCAAGTACGTAATATACCGGAATGGACAGGCGCGAATTGGGCAAGCTGATGTCCACCACGCTGGCACCGAGTTTCTTGTATTCGGCGATGGCGGCTTCGACGGCATGCGCAACATCGCTGCTCAAGCCTTCGGCAAAAAATTCTTTCGGCAGGCCGATGCGCAGACCGTTCAGCGGTTTGTCCAAATCACGCGCGTAATCTTCCTTCTCGCGTTGCAGGCTGGTCGAATCCCGCTCATCGAATCCGGCCATGGTATTCAACAGCAGTGCCAGATCTTCCGCGCTGCGCGCCATCGGGCCGGCTTGATCCAGACTGGAGGCAAAAGCGATCATGCCGTAGCGCGAACACACGCCGTAAGTCGGTTTGAGGCCGGAAATACCGCACAGGGCGGCGGGCTGGCGGATCGAGCCGCCGGTGTCGGTGCCGGTGGCCGCCGCGCACAAGCGCGCCGCGACTGCCGCCGCCGTGCCGCCGGAGCTGCCGCCGGGTACACGCGCCCTGTCCCACGGGTTTTTCACCGCGCCGTAGTGAGAAGTTTCGTTCGACGACCCCATGGCGAATTCGTCCATGTTGGTCTTGCCGAGGTTCACCGCTCCCGCATTGTTGAATTGCGAGATGACGTGTGCGTCATAGGGCGAAATAAAGTTATGCAGCATTTTCGAACCGCAGGTGGTGCGCCAGCCTTTGGCGCAAAAGATGTCCTTCTGCGCGATGGGAATGCCGGTCAATGGCTCCGCGTTGCCGTTTGCCAGCCTCGCATCGGCCTCGCGTGCCTGCGCCAGCGACATTTCAGGATTCACTGTGATGAATGCATTGAGCTCGGGGTTGAGTGTGGCGATGCGATCCAGATAGAGTTGCGTCAGTTCGACGCTGGAAATCTGCTTGTCGCGTAAAGCGGCGCTATGTTGTTTAAGTGTGGCGTTTATCATTTCTTTGGGGAGAGGGCTGAAGAGGGAAGGGGGAAGGGGGAAACCTCCGCGCCGCTTTAACTCTTCTCCCTTCTCCCTTCTCCCTTAACTATTCAATTACTTGAGGTACCAGATACAGCCCCGACTCGACTTGCGGCGCAATGGACTGGAACAGTTCACGCTGGTTTTCTTCCGTTACACGGTCTTCGCGCAGGCGCTGGGTGACATCCTGAGCATGGGACATGGGGGCGATACCGCTAGTGTCCACCGCCTGCATTTCGGCGATGAGGCCGAAAATGTTGGATAACTGGGCATGCGCCGTGTGCGCTTCCTGCTCGCTTACAGCCAGCCGGGCGAGGCGGGCGACTTTATTTACATCTTCTATGGTCAGGGACATTTGGATTTAGGCATTATCGAATCAAGCGTAATAGGGTATCATAAACACCTTTACGGGCGCACTCCCTGTGCGTTTTTTACGGAAGTCTCTAAAAAATATAATTTTCGTCGCGATACAGCGTAATTCATAAAAAATTACTTTCCGCATAACAACCTTATGTCGCGTTGTAATATTTTTTCATGCGTCTGGTCTGACTTTGAAACTTGTATTTCAGGACGCTCCCTTATTACACTTGAGGCAATGACATGTTTGGTTTTTTAAACGGCTATTTTTCCAATGACCTGGCGATTGATCTGGGCACCGCCAACACCTTGATCTGGGCGCGCGGGCAGGGCATCGTGCTGAACGAGCCGTCGGTTGTTGCTATCCGCCAGGAAGGCGGGCCCAACGGCAAAAAAGTGATTCAGCAGGTCGGTCTTGCGGCCAAGCAGATGCTGGGACGCACGCCCGGCAATATTACCGCAATACGTCCGATGAAGGACGGCGTGATCGCCGACTTTACCGTCACCGAGCAAATGCTCAAACAATTTATCCGCCGAGTACACAAGTCCGGCATTTTTACGCCCAGTCCGCGCATTGTAATCTGTGTTCCATGCGGCTCCACCCAGGTGGAACGCCGCGCCATACGCGAATCCGCTTATGGGGCAGGCGCGCGTCGGGTAGAGCTGATCGAGGAACCGATGGCAGCGGCAATCGGTGCCGACATGCCGGTGGAAGACGCGACCGGTTCGATGGTGGTGGATATCGGCGGCGGCACCACCGAAGTGGGCGTGATTTCGCTGGGCGGTGCGGTATATTCCGGTTCGGTACGTGTTGGCGGCGACAAATTTGACGAGGCCATTATCAATTACATCCGCCGCAACTATGGCATGCTGATCGGCGAAACCACGGCGGAAATGATCAAAAAGGAAATCGGCTCCGCCTTCCCGGGATCGGAAGTTCGCGAAATGGAAGTCAAGGGACGCAATCTGGCGGAAGGCGTGCCGCGCAGCTTTACCATTTCCAGCAATGAAATTCTGGAGGCGCTTACCGATCCGCTTAACAGCATCGTCAGCGCGGTGAAGACCGCTCTGGAACAAACTCCCCCTGAATTGGGGGCGGATATCGCCAGCAAGGGCATGGTGCTGACCGGCGGAGGAGCTTTGCTGCGGGATATCGACCGTCTGTTGATGGAAGAAACCGGCCTGCCGGTTTTGATCGCGGATGATCCGCTTACCTGCGTGGTACGCGGTTCCGGCAAGGCTCTTGAGCGCATGGACAAATTCAGCAGCATTTTCACCAGCGATTAATTCGGGAATCGGGGATCGGGGATCAGGAATCAGATGCGGCATGAATGCGGGTTTGTTACTGAGTTCTGATTACTGAGTCCGGATTCCTGTCTATGGAACAAACCGAATCCTTTCGCTTTTTCAATCGCGGCCCCAGCCCGGGTGTGCGGTTGTTGTTTTTCTCCGTGCTGTCATTGCTGCTGTTGTTTGTGGATGCCCGTTACCGCTACCTTGAATCCGCGCGCAGCGTGCTTTCAGTGCTAACTTATCCGCTGCAGCGAGCCGTTGCAGCACCGGGTGTCTTGTGGCAAGAGGCCAATTCTTTTATCAGTCTGCAGGGTAATTTGCTGCGCGATAACTCCCTGCTGCGCCAACAGCACTCTGCCGATTCCGTTCAGCTGCAACAATTGCAAGTATTGCAAACAGAGAATCAGCATTTGCGCGATCTGCTCAGTGTGCAGCAGCACGCAAACTACCCGACGCTGTTGGCGGAAATCGTGTATGTCGAGCGCGACATTTTCAAACGCAAATTATTCCTGGACAAGGGGGCCCAGGCCAGCGTTCAGGCCGGACAAGTGGTCATGGATGACATCGGTGTGGTCGGTCAGGTCACCCGCGTTTACCCGTGGTTGAGCGAAGTCACACTGATTACCGACAAGGATCATGCGGTTCCGGTTCAGGTTCTGCGTAACGGTCTGCGCACGGTGGTATTCGGTTCCGGTGATACCGGTGATTTGACGCTGCGTTATATGCCGAACAGTGCCGACATTCATGAAGGCGACATTCTGGTGACCTCCGGCATAGACGGAACCTATCCTCCCGGATTGCCCGTGGCCAGAGTGGGACGCATTGAACGCGATCCGGCCTATCCGTTTGCGCGTATTCAATGCTCTCCTGTGGCCGGGGTGGACAGGCAGCGGCAATTGCTGATTTTGTCCGGCCTGCCAAAACTGCCCGAACTTCCCGAAGCCGCAACTGGAGGGGGCAACGATCAACCCAGGCGTGGCAGGAGGAAAAAGCCGTGAGCGATTTTCCCAAAGATCAGGAATTCATGTTGCCGGCCAGCAACACGTTTATCGTGTTGAGCCTACTCGCCGCATTGCTGCTTAACTGGTTGCCCTTGCAAGGCATCTGGCTGGCCATGCGTCCGGATTTTGTGGCGCTGGTATTGCTGTACTGGTGCACCCACAAACCGTTTCGCGTCGGTATAGGCATGGCATGGATGATCGGAATTTTTGCCGATGTGGCCGATGCCAGCCTGTTCGGCCAGCATGCCCTGGCTTACACGGTATTGGCATTCGGCGGCATTGTTTTGCACCGCCGCATGCAAATGTTCGATTTGCGCCAACAGACTTTGCAGATATTTCCCGTCCTGCTGATTTCCTACATGGTGTACACCCTGGTGCATTGGCAATTGCACGGGTACATCGCGTGGACCTATTTTCTTGGCTGTGTGGTTTCCGCATTGCTGTGGATTCCCCTGACCCTGCTTTTGCAAGGTATGCGTGTACCCCGTCCCGATCCCGAAGACCTGTGAGGGGAAAAGATGAAGCGCAGCATCGAACTCAAGAATTCCCAGCGCGAGATTTATTATTTCCGGCTGCGACTGGCGTTGAGCATAGGCTTCGTGCTGGTACTGCTATTTTTGTTATTGTCGCGGTTTGTGTATTTGCAAGTGGTCAAACACAGCCATTACCAAACACTGGCGGAAAATAACCGTATTTCGGTCGTGCCCATCGTGCCGAACCGGGGGTTGATTCTGGATCGCAACGGCGTGATATTGGCACATAATTATTCCGGCTATACTCTGGAAATTGTTCCCAACAAAGTAGCCGATCTTGAGGCCACCATAGACCAGTTGTCGCAATTGGTGGAGATCCAACTCAAGGATCGCAAGCGCTTCAAAAAGTTGCAGGCGGAGAGCCACAATTTCGAGAGTCTTCCCATACGCAACCGGTTGAGTGACGAGGAAGTGGCACGTTTTGCCGCGCAAAGTTACCGTTTCCCCGGCGTGGAAGTCAAAGCGCGATTGTTCCGCGAATATCCTTTCAACGAAAAAACCTCGCACCTGATCGGTTATATCGGACGTATCAACGATACCGATATCCAGCAACTTGAGGATGATGAAACAGCGGGAAACTATCGCGGTTCCGATTACATTGGCAAGACGGGTATCGAGCAGAGTTATGAAAGCGAATTGCACGGCACCACCGGAGTCGAGCAAATGGAAGTGGATGCGGGAGGGCGCGGAGTGCGTGTGATATCCCGCACTCCGCCGGTGTCGGGTAACACACTGGTATTGACCCTCGACGCGAAATTGCAGGAAATCGCCGAGCAGGCATTCGGCAACTTTCGCGGTGCACTGGTCGCAATCGATCCCACCAACGGGGAAGTGCTCGCCTTTGTCAGTCGGCCGGGTTATGACCCCAATCTGTTCATTGACGGGATCGACGAAGACAGCTGGAATGAGTTGAATGATTCACCCGACATCCCTCTCAACAACCGCGCCTTGCGCGGACAGTACCCGATGGGATCAACCATCAAGCCGTTCATGGCGCTGGCGGGGCTGTATTATGGCAAGCGTTCGCCCAGCTATTCCATCAGCGACCCCGGCTATTACACTCTGGCAGGCAGCAGCCACCACTACCGCGACTGGAAAAAGGGCGGGCATGGCACGGTGGATATGTTCAAGTCCATCGTGGTGTCGTGCGATACCTACTACTACGGTTTGGCCGTGGAACTGGGCATAGACAATATGTTCAATTTCTTGTCGCAATTCGGCTTCGGCAAGCCAACCGGCATTGACCTGGAAGGCGAAACTTCCGGACTGATGCCGTCGCAAGACTGGAAGATGAAACGCTACAAGCAGAAATGGTATGCCGGGGACACCGTATCCGCCGGTATTGGCCAGGGGTACGATCTGACTACGCCTATGCAACTGGCATTTGCCACCGCAGTGCTGGCCAATGACGGTGTGGGTTTCCGTCCGCATCTGGTGCGCCAGGTAAAACCCAGTGGCAGTAATGACGCTGCCATTCCGGCAGTGAAGCCGGAGTTTACGATCAACCTCAATCCGGAGCATGTTGCATTGGTAAAACGTGCCATGGTGGCGGTTACACAGCCCGGCGGCACCGCTGCTCAGGCCGGCGCGGGTGCCCCCTATGCCTTTGCGGGCAAGACCGGCACCGCGCAAGTGGTGGGCATCAAGCAGGGAGCAAAATATGACGCAAGCCAGCTGTCTGAGCGTAACCGCGACCATGCCTGGTTTATCGGCTTTGCCCCCGCCGACAAACCCAGAATCGCGCTGGCTGTCCTTGCGGAAAACGGCGGGCACGGCGGTACGGTGGCTGCACCCATTGCACGCAAAGTAATGGATTATTACTTGCTCGGCAAGGTACCCAAGGCCGATTCTTCGGTGGTCAAAGTCCAAAGCGGTGTGTCAGCAACAAGAACGGCGACAGAGGAGCCGGAGCATGATTAAGCAGCCGCTGTGGCCGATTTTGAAACGGCGACTCATCCAGCATGTTGATCCCGTATTGTTGCTCGCGCTCGGGCTGCTGTTGATGGCGGGCTTGGTTGTGCTGTTCAGCGCTACAGACGGCAACTGGACGCGTGTCATGGCGCAGATGGCCAACATTCTGGTGGCGCTGGTTTGCATGTGGCTGGTGGCAAATATCCCGCTGCATTATTTGATGCGCACGGCTTTTCCCATGTATGCTTTCGGAATGGTGTTGCTGATCGGCGTGGCCTTGTTCGGCGAGGTAAGCCACGGCGCGCGGCGCTGGCTGAATATCGGCGTGGCGACTATCCAGCCTTCCGAACTGATGAAAATTGCCGTGCCGCTGATGATGGCCTGGTATTTTGAAAAAAACGAAGCCACCCTGACGCTGAAAAACTATTTTATCGCCGCCCTGCTGCTGTTGCTGCCGGTGGCATTAATCGCACGCCAGCCCGATCTGGGTACCGCCGTGCTGATCTCGGCCAGCGGATTTTATGTGCTGTTTCTTGCCGGTCTGAGCTGGCGCGTAATGGGCGTACTGTTCGTCGCAGCCGTTGCCAGTGCGCCGGTACTCTGGTCCATGATGCACGACTATCAAAAGCACCGCATCATGATGCTGGTTGACCCGACTCAGGATGCGCTGGGCAAGGGATACCACACCATCCAGGGCATGATCGCGGTGGGTTCGGGGGGGGTGTTGGGCAAAGGCTATCTGAACGGTACACAGACCCATCTCGACTTTTTGCCGGAACGGACTACCGATTTCATTTTTGCCGTGTACTCGGAAGAGTTCGGTCTGCTCGGTAATATTATCCTGCTTAGTCTGTTCCTGTTTGTCATCGGTCGCGGCTTTATTATTACCGCCAACGCCTCGACCTATTTCACGAGGTTGATGGCGGGCAGCATCACGCTGACTTTCTTCACCTATGCCTTTGTCAACATGGGTATGGTCAGCGGCATTCTGCCGGTGGTCGGGGTGCCGCTGCCTCTGGTCAGCTACGGGGGCACATCCATGGTCACATTGTTGTTGGGATTTGGTATGCTTATGAGTATTCACACGCATAAAACGCTGGTGCAAACTTAGGGGGAGGATTGCAAATGCATAAACAAACCGGGCTGATACTCTTTGCAGCGATGATTTTAAGCGCATGCGCCAGTACGTCTTCTCATCGGGCGGGCACACAATCCGCCGTTCCGGTGGTCGATGCCCAAACCATCCAGCTTGAGAATGCTACTCCTATAGTGGCGAATCCGGTCGCGGTTACTACCGCAGCTCCGGGTGCCGTTGCGACACAAGCCGCAATCCAGGCGGTTGCACAGCCGGGACACGGCGGTTATCTGGAAGGTGATGGTCCGGGAGCGGATGCGCCCGCCAACCTTGAGTCCATTCCTGATGCCGTACCCCGTGTCGAGCCCTTGCACCGGTATGCCAATAACCAGTATGCGGCTTTGGGCCAAACGTACACTCCGCTTACCGCACCGGGGAATTACAAGGAGCGCGGCATTGCTTCCTGGTACGGCAAGAAATTTCATGGCCAGCGCACTTCCAGCGGCGAGACCTACGACATGTATGCCATGACTGCAGCGCATCCCACTCTGCCGATTCCCAGTTACGCGCGCGTCACTAATCTGGGCAACCAAAAGTCGGTGGTCGTGCGCATCAATGACCGAGGGCCATTTCTGCATGATCGCATCATGGATCTCTCCTACACCGCAGCATTCAAACTCGGCATAGTCGGGAATGGCAGCAGCGAAGTGGAAGTTGAAAGCATCGTGCCGGATACCGCTGTTGCCACGCCTATTGCCATAGCCGAGCCGGTCATCAGCGAGCCCCTTGCTCCCGCACCCGTGGCACCTCCGGTCGTAACCGCTCCCGCAACCGACACGGCAACTGTAGCCGGAAATACCTACCTGCAACTGGGGGCCTTCAAATCGCAGCAGGGAGCGGAAAGTTTTCTGGCAAAAATGCGCATAGAATTTGAAGGCAGCGGCAAACAGGTTGTGCTGTATCAGAAGGATAATCTGGCGCGTGTGCATATCGGCCCTTATGCAGGTGCGGATGATGCTCGCGCCGCAGCGGAAAAGTTGCAAGCAAGGTTGGGGTTCAGGCCCGTAATCAGCCTGCACTAACTGCCCAAGGCTGAAAACCGGCCAGCTCGGACTGAACGAGCTATAATCCGCATCGATGTCAAAATATAAAATGAAAAAAAGGCCACTTCGAGTTCCCGTTACCAGAGGATTGAAAGATATCTATGCAATGGATATGCATGCAGCGTATCAGGCTGCATGCATGGGACAATTTAATGTGGTCGCTTTTGGCCGGTTGGCTGCCGCCCTCTCAGTGGTTCGTTCAGCACTTGAACAACACCAGACCAGGCTACCCCTTGCAATAGAAACGCTGGATGCATCGATTGAAACTCTGCTGGCGGTTAGAAGGAAAGGGGATGAAACGGACGTCTGGGAAATTACGGGGAATGAATTACCTTCTGTTCTTGCCGGAATCGACATGGCCGAACAATGTATCGGGACGCTGGATGTCGCGTTGCTGGCGCAAACGGCCGCGAATCTGCTGCAAAATCTATGAGTCTTTGACATACCAGCCCCCGCTTTGCTGAATATCTTTTGACCAAAAGATCATGAAATTTCAAACCGCCTCGTGCCCCTGTGGCGGCAAGAACCGATATTCCGACTGTTGCGGGCGCTATCTGGATGGTGTCGTGCCGGCCCCGGATGCGGAGCGTCTAATGCGATCCCGCTACACAGCCTATACTATGCTGCGCGAAGACTATTTGCTGGCGACTTGGCATTCTTCCACACGACCGTTTGAACTTGGTCTGGCAAAGGATGCCGAAAGCAAGTGGGTGGGGCTGGAGGTCAAACGGTACGAAAATCCCAAGCCGGATTCCGCAATAGTGGAGTTCGTCGCGCGATATAAGGTAAATGGCCGTGCACACCGGCTACATGAGATAAGCCGCTTTGTGCGGGAGAACGGCCGGTGGTTTTATCTGGCGGGTGATGTGGAGCAATGATGGGAAGTTTCTTTCCGAAAAATTCTCAATTAGCAGGATTTTTTGGCAATTCTTCGCGGTAGAATTTGTAGGTATTTTTCCCGCTTTGCTTTGCCAGATACATGGCGTGGTCCGCCTGATTGATAACGGTTTCAGTAATACTTGAATTGTCCGGATAAATTGAAATGCCGATACTGCCCCCGACAATACATTGCTGATCCTTGATGCTGAAGGGTTCCGACAACACCGCGATTATTTTATTGGCCATTAATGCGGCGTTCTCATCGGCACCAATTTCGTTTAACACAAAAATAAATTCATCCCCGCCCACACGGGCAACGGTGTCCGAGGAACGGATAGTCACTTTGAGTCTTTTGGCAACTTCCTGCAACAAAAAATCACCTGCGTCATGCCCCAGAGTATCGTTGACCTTTTTGAAACCATCCAGATCAAGGAACAATACGGCAATTTTGTAATGATTGCGTTTTGCCAGGGAAATGAAATTTTCAAGGTTGTCAAAAAATAGCGCACGGTTCGGCAGCCCGGTCAAAAAATCGTAATGAGCCAGATGGGCTATTTTCTCCTCTGCCAGTTTTCGTTCGGTTATGTCACGTACGATCCCGACAAAGAAACGCTGCCCTCCCAATGCCATTTCAGAGGCGGACAATTCCATGGGGAATTGTTCGCCGTTTGCGCGGACAGCCATTACCTCGCGTCTGCGATGTCCCAATATTTTTGCCAGGCCGGTTTGAATATAATTATTCAGGTAGGAAGCGTGTTCGCTGCGAAAGGGTTCGGGCATCAGCATGTTCAGACTTTTGCCCAGAACATATTGATAGGAATAACCGAAAATTTGTTCGGCGGCAGGATTGAATCCTAAAATCTCGCCGCTTTCATTAATCGTAATGATGCCATCCATTGCATTGTGAATAATGGCCTGTAACTGGCTTTGGCTACTTTCAAGCTCAGCTTTGGTGTGTTTCAGATTGGTGACTATTTGCCAGAACAGATTGACTTCGGGGCCGCTCGCCACCCTTTTGTCGGGGCCAAAAACTTTGCTTACTTCGGCGGCGATTGTGTCATCGTGCGACAGGTTGTAGACGACGCAGTCAGGGTAATCCTTGCATGCCTGCAGTGCCTCGGCGGCATTGGAATAAGTCGGGATACCCTGGCTGTTTGCCAATTTGATACCGGGGGCTTCGGAATTTGAGTCCACTATGGCGAGAACATGAACCAACCGGTCTTCCTTGAACATTTCAAGCAAGGCCGAGCCTCCTCGTCCGGCTCCAATAATGAGAACAGGGTGTCCTCTATGTTTTCGCGGTGGCATGCTCATTATTATAATTACCCGAATTCGAAGAGTTGTTGCAACCAAACACCGGGCATACTAATAGCTTTGTTAAATTTTGCAAGCATTCAGTCAGGCGCTTGGCTGCCGGGTTTTTAAATTACGCGGCTCTTTTTTGGGCGGTCTGCAATAACCATTTATTTCGATTGAAAGAATATTATCTTTTGGCTGCCGGTGCCGCTAACCGCGCGGATGATGTTGGGCATGCAACTGCTTGAGTCGTTCCCGCGCTACATGGGTGTAAATCTGAGTGGTCGAAATATCCGCATGCCCCAATAGCATTTGTACTACACGCAAATCCGCACCGTGATTGAGCAGATGGGTGGCAAAGGCGTGGCGCAAAGTGTGCGGGGAAAGGGATGGATTTAACCCGCAGTGGCGCGCATGCTTTTTGATTAGGTACCAGAACATTTGCCGGGTCATGCTTTCGGCGCGCGAGGTAACGAACAGCGCATCACCGGATTTACCCGACAACAGCAACGGGCGGCCTTCAATCAGGTAGCGTTTGATCCAGTCCAGAGCTTCCTCGCCCAGCGGCACCAGGCGCTCCTTGCTGCCCTTGCCCATCACGCGCACCACGCCCATGTCCAGGCTGACCTGTGCCACGCTGAGGGTGACCAGCTCGGATACGCGCAGGCCGGTGGCGTACAGCACTTCCAGCATCGTGCGGTCGCGCAGGCCCAGCGGCGTTTGCGCATCCGGCGCATCCAGCAATTGTTCGACATCCTGTTCGGTGAGGCTCTTGGGTAGACTGCGCGGCAGCTTCGGCGGGGCGATTTGCAGGGTGGGATCGGTGGCTACCTTGTTTTGCCGCAGCAGGTAGCGGAACAGGCGTTTGAGGCTGGAGATAGCGCGACCGGTGCTTGTGGATTTGGCTTTTTGATCGTACAAATGAGCGAGGAAACTCTGTATGTCGGCATGTGTGGTTTCAAGTAACGAAGCATTGCGCCGCTGTTCCAGCCAGGAAGCGAATTTATTCAAGTCGCGCCGGTAACTTTCCAGAGTGTTGCGCGACAAACCGTCCTCCAGCCAAAGGCTGTCGCAGAACTCGTCGAGTAGGTCGGCGTTGTTCAACTAATCCCTTCATGCGCCAACAACCAGCGTTTGACATCCAGCGCAAATCCGCGGTTGTGGTGCATGAAGCCGCCCAGTCCGGTTTTTCCCACCACACGATGGCACGGGATTACTACAGGAACCGGGTTGTTGCCACACGCTTGGCCTACAGCGCGCGGGCTGGAGCCGATCCGGGTGGCAAGGTTGCCATAAGTCAGCACTTGCCCGCACGGAATGGATCGCATTGCCTGCCATACTTTATTCTGGTGTTCAGTGCCGCCGGTGTTAAGCGGGAGGTCGAAGTGAAATCCTGCATCGGCAAAATAGGCCGACAATTGCCCGCATACTTCCCGCGTAAAAGTATCTCGTGCCTGTTGCGGCGCGGTATCCGGCAACAGGAATTCGATGCCGGTTAATGTCTCTTCCGCGCAACGGATGCCGAGTACGCCGATGGGTGATTTTAGTTTTGCCTGATAGTCCATACCGGAATGATAGCGCAAATAAAAACGGGAGGCATTGCCTCCCGTTTTTATGAGCAACCCGCCAGCGTTTACGCTGCTGTTTTGGTGCTGCGGGCGGCCAGTTTTTCTTTGATACGCGCCGACTTGCCGGAGCGGTCACGCAAGTAGTACAGCTTGGCGCGGCGCACATCGCCACGACGCTTTACTTCAATGCTGGCAATGCTGGGTGAATAGGATTGGAAAGTACGTTCCACACCTTCACCGGCGGAAACCTTGCGTACGATAAAGGAGGAGTTGAGTCCCTTGTTGCGCTTGGCAATGACCACGCCTTCATAGGCCTGTACGCGCTTGCGCTCGCCTTCCACCACGTTCACGTTAACAACTACCGTGTCGCCGGGGGCAAAATTCGGTATTGTTTTACCCAGACGGGCAATTTCTTCCTGCTCAAGTATTGCGATCAGATTCATTTTGTTTCCTCTTGTTTTACGGATGCTTGTTCCTGCTGGTACTCTGCCAGTAGCCGAGCTTCCTGTTTTGTTAACTGGCGCAATGCCAGCAAATCCGGGCGACGTTCCGCAGTCCTGCCTAATGCCTGCTTCAATCGCCACTTCTCTATTTCGGCGTGGTGTCCGGACATCAATACTTCCGGAATCCCCTCGCCGTTATAAACCTCGGGCCGCGTGTAGTGCGGACAATCGAGCAGCCCCGTTACAAACGAATCCTGCTGCGCCGATGCGTCATCGCCCAATACCCCGGGAATCTGCCGCACCAGACTGTCCATCAACACCATTGCCGCCAACTCGCCACCGGACAATACGTAGTCGCCGATGGAAAGCTCTTCATCCACTTGCTGCCGGAGCAGGCGCTCATCCACGCCCTCGTAACGGCTCGCCAACAAAATCAGCCCTGCGTCGCGTGCCAGCAGTTCCATCACCACTTCGTGGGTGAGCGGCCTGCCTTGCGGCGACAGATGGATCACGCAACTCTGCGCGATCCCGCCGGCAGCCTGCGCGGCTTTCGCTGCGACTAGCGTTTTTTCCAGCGGCTCCGCCAGCATCACCATGCCGGGGCCGCCGCCATACGGGCGATCATCCACGGTGCGGTGATTGTCAGTCGTAAAATCACGCGGATTCCACGTCTGCAACACAAACTTGCCCTGCTCCGCCGCGCGTCGCGTTACGCCATACTGGGTAAGCGCGCCGAACATTTCGGGGAACAGCGTAATGACATCGAAGCGCATTTCAGTGCTTCTCTGCCCAATCCGCAGCCCAGTCAACCCGGATCAGTTTTTCGGCCAGACTCACCTGCTTGATGGCGCTGGCGATGAACGGTATCAAAATCTCGCCGCTCGCCCCCCGCACACACAGCACCTGATTGGAGCCGGTATCCATCAAATTGTCTATTTTGCCAAGACTTTCGCCTGCGACATTCACCACGTCGAGGCCAATTAAATCGGTCCAGTAATACTCATCCTCTGCCTGTGGCGGCAGGCTGCTGCGCGGCACAGCCACCAGCAAGCCTTTGTATTTCTCTGCGGCGGTACGGTCATTGCAGCCGGGAAACTTGGCGATCAGACCTTTGCTTTGTACGGCAAATTTCTCCACGCTGACTTCGCGCCAGAGCTGCTTCTCATCTCCCAGCCACCAGACCGGAAATTCGACAAGACTATCCGCGTACTCGGTGTAAGTCTTTAACTTTACCCAGCCGAGTATGCCTTGCGCGCCCGCCACCCGCCCCATGATTATCATGGGGTCTGATTCGTTACGCTTTTGCTGCGGCACCAGCGCGCTTGACCAGCTTGGCAACGGCTTCGCTTACTTGCGCGCCCTTTTCCTGCCAGTGCGCCACGCGATCCAACTGGATACGCATGCCGTCGGCTCCTTCAGGCGCAACCGGATTATAAAAACCGATGCGCTCGATGAAACGACCGTCACGGCGATTGCGCGAATCCGCTACAACCACGTTAAAGAATGGACGGTTCTTGGAACCGCCGCGTGAAAATCGAATGACAACCATAGTTAACCTACTTTTCGTGAGCAAATGCCAAAGGGCGCGAATTCTACGATACTTTTCCGGTTTAAGGCAACAAGATAATTGAAACCGGAGGATTAAGGCGGTTTTTCTCGGGGGCAGTCGGGATATCAATTGCCGGGTTAGCGCGTGGAATTCCCCGGGGGGCGCACCGTGCCGCCGGAAAGGGGCGTTTGACTGTCAAGCCTATCCGTCGTTAGCGCCCTTATGGTTACGCATTGTTATCGGTAACTCAAATTATATTAAACGGCTGGCGCGGGCGTTTCGGGTCTTAAGGCTGGCTTGCCGGTGGGGCGACCTTGATGACTTCATCCAGCGTCGTTACTCCGGCCGCCACTTTGGCCGCTCCGGAAATGCGCAACGGTTTCATGCCCTCGCCGCATGCCACTTCGCGAATGCGGGCAACGTCGGCTGTCGGGGTGACCAGCTTGCGTATTTCCGGGGACATCAGCAGGATTTCATAAATGCCAATGCGTCCCGAGTAGCCTGTCATGCGGCATTCCAGGCAGCCTGTCTGGTGCTGTACCTGGCTGGGACGATTGGCTTTCCAGGGGGAAACGAGATTGTCCCACAGTTCGGTTTCGTCCGCCTGCAGCGGTTGGGGCTGTTTGCAGTGGGGGCAAAGCGTGCGTACCAGCCGCTGCCCCATTACGCCCAGTAAGGTTGCGTTGATCATATAGGGGGCCACGCCGAGATCGAGCAGACGGGTGACAGCGGACGGGGCATCGTTAGTGTGCAGGGTGGAAAGAACCAGATGGCCGGTCAACGAAGCTTGAATCGCCATGTCGGCGGTTGCCAGATCGCGGATTTCACCCACCATGATAATGTCGGGATCCTGGCGCATCAACGCGCGCAGTCCGTCCACGAATTCGAGGTCGATGCTGTGCTGTACCTGCATCTGGTTAAATGCAGGCTCGACCATTTCTATCGGATCTTCAATGGTGCACACATTCACATCCGGCGTGGCCAGATGTTTGAGTGTGGAATACAGCGTGGTGGTTTTACCCGAACCGGTGGGGCCGGTGACGAGAATAATGCCGTTCGGCTGCTGGGTCATTTGGTCCCAGCGCAGGCGGTCTTCGTTGGAAAAACCGAGTTCGGAAAAGTCCCGTACCAGAACTTCAGGATCGAAAATCCGCATGACGAGTTTTTCGCCGAAGGCCGTAGGCAGCGTTGACAGGCGCAACTCAACTTCCTGTCCTTCGGCGGTTCGAGTTTTGATGCGACCATCCTGAGGCCGGCGTTTTTCGACCACATCCATACGCCCGAGAATTTTGATCCGGCTGGTCATCGCGGTCATCACGGACATCGGAATCTGGTACACCTGATGCAGCACGCCGTCGATACGGAAACGTACAATGCCCATATCCCGGCGCGGTTCGATATGGATGTCGGAAGCGCGCTGTTCGAAAGCATACTGCCACAGCCAGTCCACGATATGGACGATGTGCTGGTCGTTGGCGTCGAACTGGCGGTTGCTTTTGCCCATATCCACCAGTTGCTCGAACGAGGCTTGTCCGGAGGGGTTATGGCGGTTTTTTTGCGAGGCAGTTTTGACGGAGCGGGCCAGATTGTAGAACTCGACCAAGTAACGGCTGATATCAACCGGAGTGGCAACGACGCGGCGTATTTCTTTGCGCAGCGTGTGCTTGAGCACTTTTTCCCAATCGCGCAGGAACGGTTCCGCAGTGGCGATTACCACTTCATTCTGGGTTACCTGTACCGGCAGAATGCCGAAGCGCGAGGCATAGTCGTTGGACATGATGTCGGTGACGGCGGAGAAATCAATTTTCAACGGATCAATATGAATATAGCCGAGCCCGGTGCGCTCAGCGAGCCACTCGGTGAGCGCTTCAATATGAAGCAGCTTGTGGGGGGGTAACAGGGATTTCAGGTTTTTGTTGGCAACTGCCACCAGCGGGTGGGCATCGCTGCGGTTGATGCGCCTTTCTGTTATCAGCGCATCGGCGTCAGCCTGCGCCAACAAACCGTCCTCAACCAGAGTGCCGACCACTTCGTTCAACGTCAGTTTGTGTTCCCGTGTTTCAAGTGCCATTGCACATCTCCTTCGCTATTGCCGAACTATACTGTTATCGGGCCCGGTGCTCAATGGTTAACCACCGCAGGCGGGGGTATTTAAATTGCGGGGAAAATGTATATTGACAAAAGAACGATCGTTCCATATTGTGTGCACTTATTGGGGAAAAATTTCAGATTTCCCCCAATGTCCTTTTATGAATATGAATACGTCGATCCATAGCATGACACTGAAGCATGCATGGAATCTTCAGTGAGACATTTGAGGTGATCTATGGAAAACGATGCCAACTACCTTGCCAAGCTTCAGGATTATTACGCGGATCACAGTGTGCTGCCGCCCTATTCGACTATCATGGTGCTCCTGGGATTCAAATCCAAATCTCCGGTAGCCGCATTGATAGCCAGACTCAAGCTGCTTGGATTTCTTGAGGCTACACAGGAAAAACGTCTTAAGCCCGGCAAGCGTTTTTTCGAGCGGCCGGTTTTCGACAGCGTGCGCGCCGGGGCTCCCAGTCCGGCGGGGGACTCGCGCTACGACACGCTGACTATCGACGAACATCTGGTCAGCAATCCATCCAGCACCGTGCTGGTCACGGTCAAAGGCGATTCAATGATTGATGCGGGTATTATGCCCGGCGATACGGTGGTCGTTGAAAAGCGCGGGTCGGCGAATGTCGGAGACATGGTGATTGCCATCGTGGATAACGACTTTACCCTCAAAACATTGGGGAAGGAAAAAGGACAGTTCATTCTGATCCCCGCAAATCCGGCCTATCCCATTATTCGCCCGCAGGGCGATCTGGAAATTTTCGGCATTGTCGTCGGGCAATTTCGCAAGTATTAATTTTGCCGCGTAACTCTGCCGGGAAGAATGCAACGTGATTAACGCAAAATTTCTTTTGCTGAAGAATTAAACATTATGGAGCCAGCCCAAAGCGGCGGTGCGGAAGCGGCGTCAAGCGGATTTTTTGATCGCGTCGCACGCTATATTCTTGCTTCGCACGCGCACGGAATTCCCGATTTGCGGAATGTCGTGGTAATACTGCCGAACTATCATGCGGCGCGGCCGCTGGCGCAGGCGCTCGCACACTGCGCAAACATGCCCGCGCTGTTACTCCCCAAAATGGTTACGCTCAAGGACTGGGCACAATCGGTCCCGCTCGCGGGAGCAATAGTGCCGGATAGTTGCCGAACGGCGACCTTGTATCAGGCATTGCGCGCGCGCCGCTGGTTTGCCGATGCCGATTTGTGGGGCATCGCCCGCGAGTTGCTCGGCCTGCTGGATGAACTGACGCTACACCATGTCACGCTGCCGCGGGACGAAGAAGATTTCCTCGCGCAACTGGAGAGTGCCTATCAGGCCAAGCACAATGCCGCGATGCAGTTCGAGGCGCGTGTGGTGCATGAGCTGTGGTATGCGATGAGCACCGGCGGTGAATTGGATAATGCCCGTGCTTATCAGCAGCGTTTGGGGCAGCTTGCGCAACAGGCAGAGGCACCGCTGGTCGTGTTGCTGGCTTCCAGTCTTGCAGTGCCGGAGGCGCAGTTTCTGGAGGCTTATGCGGAGCAGGCACCGGTCAAGGTTTTTGATTTGCGCGAGATGGCGGCGCAGGAGGCGAGCTGTGCTGTTCTACAGGCCCTCACCCCGGCTCCTGTCATGAATTTCTCCGGGCCGGGCGTATTGCCATACCCCCCTGCGGATGCCCGGATCGCAGGGGCGCACGGCAATACGCCCGGCCGCAGTTTGCGCGATCAGGCAGCCCATCTGCGCGAACATTTTCCGCGCTCGGCCTTAAACCTTGTTTCGGCAGGGATGCAACAGGCGGGACGAAAACTTAGCCTGTTCGGGGCACACAGTCTGGAGCAGGAAGCACGTGCCGCCGATGTACAGGTGCGGCGCTGGCTGCTGGCGGGCAAACAGAATATTGCCCTGGTCGCGCAAGACCGGCTGGTGGCACGGCGTGCGCGCGCATTGCTTGAACGGGCCGGTGTACTGGTGCGGGACGAAAGCGGCTGGACGTTTTCCACGCTGGCAGTGAGCACGGTCATCATGCGCTGGCTGGATGCGCTGCAGAGCGATTTTTATTATCAGGACTTGCTTGACCTGCTGAAGTCGCCCTTTATATTCGCCGATCAACCCGCGCAGAATCGCAAACAGGCGGTGTATCAACTCGAACAACTGGTGCGCAAGCACGGCGTGGCTGCGCATCTGGACGCATTTCTGGATTTGGCCCACGGCGAGGATGAAGTGCAGGTGGCGTTGGTGCGTCTGCGCCAGGCGGCGGAAATGTTGCGCAAGAATAGCGATACCCTGGGAGGCTGGCTGCACTCGCTGGATGAAAGCCTGGCTATTCTGGGCGTGTTGCAAGGGCTGGCACCGGACGAGGCGGGGGCGCAACTATTGCAGGCGCTGCAAACCTGGCAGCAGGAGCTGTCCGCGGACAACACGCGTTTCAGTCGCGCCGAATGGCGGCACTGGCTGGTACAACAATTGGACGCGGACAACTTCCGTGACCTTGCGATTGAAAGTCCGGTTTTGCTTACCCATCTCGCCGCCACACGCTGGCGCAGTTTTGATGCGGTCGTATTGCTGGGCTGCGATGCATCGCACTTGCCCGGTACCGACAGCGGAAGCGTATGGTTCAACGATGCCGTGCGGGGCTCACTCGGTTTACCCGCGCGCGAGGCGCATCTGTCGCGCCAGCGCGATGATCTGCTGGCTTTGCTGGCACTGAACGGCACCGTGCTGGTCACCTGGCAGGACCATAAAAGTGGCGAAAAGAATTTGCTGAGCCCTTATCTGGAAATGTTGCGTGCACTGCATGAACTTGCCTACGGGGATGATTTGGCGGAGCGCGAACTGGGATTGATTCTGGAAGCGGCACAGGTTCGCGATGCTGATTTTCCCTTGCCGGAAGCGGCTTCCATGCCCGCACCCGGTGTCCCGCCGTCACTTATTCCCAACCGGATTTCCGCCAGCGGGTATAACAGTCTGGTTGCCTGCCCCTACCAATTTTTTGCGCGCCACATGTTGCGGCTCAATGAAATGGATGAAGTGCGCGAGAGTGTCGAGAAGCGTGATTACGGCGAGTGGGTGCATGACATTTTGCATCGCTTCCACCGGCAGTTTCCGGTCACGGGAAAGCATGACCGGACGGTGTTGGAGTCTGCCCTGGCGAACATCAGCAGCGAGGTGTTCGCCCCCGTAGTGGAACGCGATTATCTGGCACGCGCCTGGTTATTGCGCTGGCAGCAGGCGATTCCGGCGTATCTGGATACACAGCTAAAATTCGAGGAGAAGGGATGGCGTTATCAAATCGGGGAAGTTCCGTTTGAATTGCCATTGAACGCTGAATTGACGCTGCACGGACGGATAGATCGCGTGGATGTACAAACCGATGGAATAGCCCGTGTGCTGGACTACAAATTGACCGAAGCCACCCGATTGCGCAACAAACTCAAGGAAGCGGGCGAGGATGTGCAACTGGCTTGCTATGCCAGCGTGTACGAGGCCGACGAAGCCGCTTTTATCAGTATTGAAAAGGACAAAGTGATGGCCGTTGCGCCGCCGCAGGATTTGCCGGAATTGGCGCGCGCGACTATCGGGAGACTGGTGACAATATTCGGACAGATGCGCGAAGGTGCGGCGTTGCCCGCGCATGGCGTGGAGGAAGCTTGCAGCTACTGCGAAATGCGCGGTTTGTGCCGCAAGAGCGAATGGGGGGCGGCATGAGCATGGACAACAGTATTGCACTCGATCCGCAAAACAATGTTGTAGTCGAGGCCTGTGCCGGCAGCGGCAAGACCTGGCTGCTGGTGTCGCGTATTGTGCGTTTGTTGCTGGACGGCGTTAAACCCGGCGAGATTCTTGCCATTACCTTTACACGCAAAGCAGCGCAGGAGATGCAGGCGCGGTTGCACGAGTGGCTGCATTTTCTTGCGGTACAGGACGACGAGGGTGTGCGCGACTTTTTGCGCGAACGCGCCGCCGACGGGATTGATGACGCGATGTTGGCGCGCGCGCGCGGACTGTATCGCGATACATTGCTGGCGCAGCCGGCCATTACGGTCAGTACGTTTCACGGCTGGTTCATGCAAATTATTCAGCGTGCCCCGCTGAATGCCGGTGTGCCGGTGGGGATGCAATTGCTGGAACGTACTTCGGCTTTGCGCGACGAGGCATGGCAGGCCTACTCCGACAGTTTGCGCAATGCGCCCGATGGCGAAACCTCCCGGTTCATGCAATGGCTGTTTGCCGAATACGGTCTGTACAACACGCGGGCGCTGCTGGAAAATTTTGTGCATAAACGTGCCGAGTGGTGGGCGTATTCACAGGGGAAAAATGACCCGGTAGCATGGGCTGTGCAACAGTTGCACGACGAACTTGAAGTGGACTTTGATTCCGAACCGATAGCGGCAGCCTGTCTGGACGCAACTTTGCAATCGGCGCTACAGAATTTTGCGCGGGCATTGGCAACGGGTACGGATACCCAGTGCAGCCATGCCGACAAATTGCTTACAGCTTGGAACGAACCCGATTTCGCCCGGCGTTTTGCTGCCATGACGCTTGCGTTGTATACCCAGGCCGACGAGCCGCGCAGCTTCAAACCGACCAAAAAGCAGGATGCCGAATCATTTCTGCTGGCGCGCGACGTGTTGTTCGGAAAATTGCAAGCCGTGCGCGATGCACTGACCGAGCTTAGCGCGTTGCGCATGAATCAGGCTGCCTTGCATTGCGGTGCGGAACTCTTGGGGCATTATCAGAAATTGAAACTGCGCGCGCAGCAAATCGATTTTACCGATCTCGAATGGCAGGTATGCCGTATGCTCACTAAAAACGAGTGTGCCGAATACATGCAATACAAACTGGATAGCCGCTATCGTCATGTGTTGCTGGACGAATTTCAGGATACCAACCCGCTGCAGTGGCAAATTCTGCAATCGTGGTTTTCTGCCGCTGCGGCGGTTGATTCTCGTCCTGTGGTATTTGTGGTGGGCGATCCCAAGCAATCCATATACCGCTTTCGTCGTGCCGATGCGCGCTTGTTTGGCAAAGTGCGCAAATTTCTGCAGCAGGATTTTGGCGCGCATTACCTCACGCAAAACACGACACGGCGCAATGCTCCGACCGTACTCGATGCGGTAAATAAAGTTTTCTCGGACCTTCCGGATGGTTTGACGGATTTTGAGAAACATATAGCCCATCACCGGGATTTGCCCGGTCATGTCGAAGTGATTCCGCTGGCTGTGGTAGTTCCTACACCCCCTCTCCAGCTGGCGGGAAAGGGCTGGGGAGAGGGGCTACGCAATCCGCTCTCCACTCCGCGTGAAGAAAATGCAAGCGGTGTGCGTGAAATAGAAGCGGAACAATTTTCCGCAACTATCGCCGATATGGTCGAGAACTGGAGCGTGCAGAACGGGGAGGGTGCGCAGCGCAGCGCCAAATACGGCGATATCATGGTGCTGGTGCGTAAACGTACCCATCTGCGCGTGTATGAACATGCCCTGCGCGCGCGCCATATCCCGTTCCTGACCTCGCGGCGCGGCGGTCTGCTGGACACGCTGGAAGCTGAAGATATACAGGCGCTGCTGACATTTCTGATTACGCCGTTCGCCAATCTTGAACTGGCGCAGACGCTGCGTTCGCCTCTGTTCGCTTGCTCGGATGAAGATTTGATGCGGATTGCGCAGGATGCCGAGGGAAGTTGGTGGGGACGTCTTCAACGCGTCGCGCTAGATGCGGCTTCCAGCCCCCAGCTGCAACGCGCCCACTCCCTGCTTAAAAACTGGCTGCAACTTGCCGACAAACTGCCTGTGCACGATCTGCTCGACCGCATTTATTTCGAGGGTGATTTGCTGCACCGCTATGCGGCGGTATTGCCTCCGGAATTGCGTGAAACGGTGCGCGCCAATCTGCTTGCCTTCATGGAAATTGCCCTTAATGTGGATGCCGGACGCTATCCCAGTTTGCCGCGCTTTCTTGCCGAGTTACGCGAAATGCGCGCGGCGGAAAATGAATCGCCGGACGAGGGCAGGGTGGGTGAAGCAGGCAATGCCTTGCGTATCTACACGGTGCACGAGGCCAAGGGTCTGGAAGCACCCATCGTGTGGTTGCTGGATGCCAACGATGTACAGCACAAGACAGACGGTTACGGTGTGTTGCTGGACTGGCAACCCGACGCTTCCCGCCCGGCACATTTTTCCCTGTTCAGCGACAAACGCGGACGCGGTGTGAAACGCGCACATTATTTTGATGCGGACGAAAAGTATGCGCAGCGGGAAGAAATGAACCTGCTCTATGTCGCGATGACTCGGGCAAAACAGGCGCTGCTGGTGAGCGGCTGCGGGGAGTTGGCAGAGGGTTCCTGGTACGCGCGGATTGCGGCGGCGGTGCAACCCGGTGAAAACACCTTGCGGAACACGACATTAAGCCGGCTATCTGAAACATGCGAACATCAACAGATTGATCAAATAGGCGGTCAGGATAAGGCGGAATGGTTCGCCGAAATTGTTGCATTGCAACGTCCCGGTCCCAAGGGAAAGCGTGCGGAAAATTTAACTCCGGGCCAGCGGCGCGGCATCCGCTTGCACGCATTACTGCAAAATATTGCCTATCCACAAACGGTTGCCGGAAAAAATGAACTGCAAACCCGCTGCGCCATTCCGCCCGATGAAATGGAGTCGCTGTGGCAACAGGCGCAATATCTGCTTGCCTTGCCGGATTTGCAGCGATTTTTTGATCCCTGTTTCTTTCATAATGCTTGCAATGAAATGCCCTACGTCAATGCGCGCGGCGAATTGAAACGAATTGACCGTCTGGTGGAGTTCGACGATGAAGTCTGGATTCTGGATTACAAAAGCGGTACCAAGCCGGAGGTTGCCCCGTACCGGAGGCAGATGCAGGAATACCGTGCAGCCATGCAATCCGTGTATTCAGGCAAGACGGTACGCTGTGCCTTGTTGTTCGAAAATGGAGCGCTGTGCGAAGTGGAGTGAGTAGTAGAAACTATCCAAAGTGGAGCAAACCCGGGCCATGAACCCCGTTATGCTCCTCTCCTGACATGGGGATAACGGGATAACCGGCGAGTTGGCTGCCGTTTTTTGGCAGCATGCCCGACTGGCTATAACCAATGACTTGCCGCTTCAGCGGCTTAGTCAGATGGCTAGTAGTCATATCAGTTGTTTCATCAGGGTTTAAATTTACCGCACGCAATCCACGTAATACACGCGTTTGCCATCCACTTCGCCGGAAACCAGACCGTGAATATCGGTTTCAAATCCGGGGAACTGCTTGTTGAAGTCGCGGGCGAATCTTAGGTAGTCCACAATGGTTTTGTTGAAGCGCTCGCCCGGAATCAGCAGCGGAATTCCCGGCGGATAGGGGGTAAGCAGTACCGCAGTGGCGCGTCCTTCCAGTTCGTCAATACGCAGGCGGTCGATTTCGCCGTGCGCCATTTTTGCAAACGCATCGGATGGCTTCATGGCCGGAACCATGTCCGACAGATACATCTCAGTCGTCAGACGCGCCACGTCGTTGGCTTTGTATATCCCGTGTATCTGGTCGCACAAATCGCGCAGACCGATCTTTTCGTAGCGCGGATTTTTGGCGATAAATTCCGGCAGGATGCGCCACAGCGGCTGGTTTTTGTCGTAGTCGTCCTTGAACTGCTGCAACTCGGTCACCATGGTGTTCCAGCGTCCTTTGGTGATGCCGATGGTAAACATGATGAAGAAAGAATACAGGCCGGTTTTTTCCACCACCACGCCATGTTCGGCGAGATATTTGGTCACGATGGCGGCGGGAATCCCGAATTCTTCGGAGAAATCGCCATCCACATCCAGTCCCGGTGTGATGATGGTGGCTTTGATCGGATCCAGCATATTGAAATTCGGCGCCAACTTGCCGAAGCCGTGCCAACGATCATCCGCGCTCAGCATCCAGTCTTCGCGGGAGGCCATACCTTCTTCCACCAGATAGTCCGGACCCCAAACCTTGAACCACCAATCCGCGCCGAATTCCTCATCCACCTTGCGCATGGCGCGGCGGAAATCGAGCGCTTCGGCAATGGATTCTTCCACCAGCGCCGTGCCGCCGGGAGGTTCCATCATTGCCGCAGCCACGTCGCAGGAGGCGATGATGGCGTATTGCGGGCTGGTCGACGTGTGCATCAGATACGCTTCGTTGAAGCAATCGCGGTCCAGCTTGTTTGCGTCACTGTCCTGCACCAGGATTTGCGATGCCTGACTCAATCCGGCCAGCAACTTGTGCGTGGACTGCGTGGAGAAAATCATCGAACTCTTTGCACGCGGGCGGTCACGGCCTATGGCATGCATGTCCTTGTAGAAGTCGTGAAAAGTGGCATGGGGCAGCCATGCCTCGTCGAAATGCAGGGTGTCGATTTTGCCGTCCAGCATTTGTTTCAATGTTTCGACGTTGTACAGCACGCCGTCATAGGTGCTTTGGGTGATGGTCAAGACGCGGGGCTTGCGCATCTTGTCTTTGATAAACGGATTCGCATCGATTTTGCGCTGGATACTTTCCGGCTGGAATTCGCTCAGGGGGATCGGTCCGATGATGCCGAAATTATTGCGCGTCGGCGTCAGAAAAACCGGTACGGCACCGGTCATCATGATTGCGTGAAGAATGGATTTGTGGCAATTACGGTCAACCACCACGATATCATCCGGCGCCACGGTGGAGTGCCACACGATCTTGTTCGACGTCGAGGTGCCGTTGGTGACGAAGAACAAATGGTCGGCGTTGAATATCCGCGCGGCATTGCGTTCGGAAGCCGCCACCGGTCCGGTGTGATCGAGCAATTGCCCCAGTTCATCCACCGCATTGCAAACGTCGGCACGCAGCATATTCTCGCCGAAGAACTGGTGGAACATGCGTCCCACCGGGGACTTCAGAAAGGCGACGCCGCCCGAATGGCCGGGGCAGTGCCAGGAATAAGAACCGTCCTGGGCGTAATCGACCAGCGCACGGAAAAACGGCGGTGCCAGCGAGTCGAGATAGGATTTCGATTCGCGAATGATATGGCGCGCCACGAACTCGGGCGTGTCTTCGTGCATGTGAATGAAACCGTGAAGTTCGCGCAGGATGTCATTGGGGATGTGGCGCGAAGTGCGTGTCTCTCCATACAGATAGATCGGGATGTCGGCATTCTTGAAACGAATTTCCTCCACAAACGCACGCAATGTCCTGAGTGCAACTTCCGTTTCCTCCTCGCTTCCCGCACCGAATTCCTCGTCGTCGATGGAAAGCACGAAGGCCGAAGCGCGGCTCTGCTGCTGGGCAAATGAAGTCATGTCACCGTAGCTGGTCATCCCGACGACTTCTATCCCCTCCTTTTCGATCGCCTCTGCCAAATCGCGAATGCCGTGTCCGCTGGCATTCTCCGAGCGAAAATCTTCGTCGATGATAATGATGGGAAAATTAAATTTCATTCATTGCTCCTGGTTGCAGGGGGTTGCCGGATATTGGTCAGGCGCGGATTGTCGCAGATTTCAGGGATGGTGTGGCGCGATGTTGGCTTTGTTACAACTGTGTGAATTTTGGACGACAGGAACGCTGTTACTCGCGCGGGGGATAAGGATTGTCCAGTCCAGTGATCAACTCTGCCAATACAGCACGAAATTGCCGCTCGTCACAGCCCATCAGAACGGCATCCTCAAGCGCATCCTGGCACACCTGGCGGATTTCTTCGAGATTTTCACCCAGCACTTTGTTTTTTTCCACGCAGGCGATGATCTCGCCGTTGGGGCCGTGCCAAACTATGGGGGAAGGCTTTTTGCTCATCTTACATTTTGGGCAGGGTTACGCCATGTTGTCCCTGGTATTTGCCACCCCGGTCCTTGTACGAAACTTCGCATACTTCATCGCTTTCGAAAAACAGCACCTGCGCCACCCCTTCGTTGGCGTAGATTTTTGCGGGCAGCGGGGTGGTATTGGAAAACTCCAGCGTTACGTAGCCCTCCCATTCAGGTTCGAAAGGGGTAACGTTGACGATGATACCGCAACGGGCATAAGTGCTCTTGCCGAGACAGATTGTCAGCACATTGCGCGGGATGCGGAAATATTCCACAGTGCGCGCCAGCGCAAATGAATTGGGTGGAATGATGCAGTAATCGCCATGAACCTCGACGAAGGAATTCGGGTCGAAATTTTTCGGGTCAACGATGGTGCTGTTGATGTTGGTGAACAGCTTGAATTCTTCCGAGCAGCGAATGTCATAACCATAGCTCGAGGTGCCGTAAGACACGATGCGCTTGCCGTCCACTTCCTTGACCTGTCCCGGTTCGAACGGTTCGATCATGCCGTGCTGTTCCGCCATGCGGCGTATCCATTTGTCTGCTTTGATGCTCATAAAATCTGTAAAGGGTGAAAGGTAAAGGGTGAAGGGTAACAGCAGCGCGCCGGTTTTTCCCTTGTCCCTTACCCTTGCCCCTTTTTCCTCCTTTAAGTATTTTGCACTACAATTTTCGGAAACACCGCACTGTGATCCTGCGCCATTTCCGCAATTTTCACCGCCACGCGGCGCGCGATTTGTTTGTATACACGGGCGATCTGCCCGTCCGGCTCGGCTACCACGCTGGGTTTGCCCGAATCGGCCTGTTCGCGGATGTGGATATCCAGCGGCAATGAGCCGAGAAACTCGACGCCATAATCGCCGCACATTTTTTCCCCGCCGCCCGCGCCGAAAATATGCTCTTCATGGCCGCACTGGGAACAGATATGCGTGCTCATGTTTTCCACGATGCCGATAATTTTGATGTCCACCTTCTCGAACATCTTGAGTCCCTTGCGCGCGTCCATCAGGGCGATATCCTGCGGCGTGGTGACGATCACTGCGCCAGTAACCGGCACTTTTTGCGCCAGAGTCAACTGAATGTCGCCGGTACCCGGAGGCAAGTCAACCACGAGGTAGTCGAGTCCTTCCCATTTGGTTTGGCGCAATAACTGATCCAGCGCCTGTGTCACCATCGGACCGCGCCAGACCATCGGTACATCGTCGCCTTCTAGCATGAAACCGATCGACATGGCTTGCAAACCGTGCCCCTGCATCGGCTCCATGGATTGACCGTCTTTCGATACCGGGTGTCCGCTAATACCCAGCATGGTAGGTTGCGAGGGACCGTAAATGTCGGCGTCCAGCATGCCGACTTTTGCACCTTCCGCTGCCAGCGCAAGCGCCAGATTGACGGCAGTGGTAGATTTGCCTACCCCGCCTTTGCCGCTGGCGACGGCAATGATGTTTTTTACCCCGTCCACCAGCTTTACACCGCGCTGAACCGCATGGGGCACGACCTTGCTGCTGACGGTCGCAGAGACTTTGCCGACTCCCGGCAATGCCGAGCGCAGATGATTTTCCACCAGTGCCTTGATTTCATCCCATACGCTTTTCGCGGGATAGCCCAGCAGAATATCCAGCGACACCTCATTGCCGCTAACTTTGATATTTTTGACCGACTTGCCGCTGACAAAATCTTTTTTCGTGTTCGGGTCGGTCAGTTGTTTCAGTGCGGATTGCACATCCGCTTCAGTAAATGCCATGGTTGCCTCGCATACTAAGAATTATCTCTTCAGGGGATGTGCATTTTACCCAAATTTCCGCGCTCACGCCTCGCGTTTGCTACAATTGCACCTTACTTAAGGAATATCGTTACATGACCCGCAAAATTCTCGTCACTTCTGCGCTGCCGTATGCCAATGGCAGCATCCATCTCGGTCACCTCGTTGAATACATCCAGACTGATATCTGGGTGCGCTTTCAGAAAATGCAGGGAAATACCTGTCACTACGTCTGCGCCGACGACACCCATGGCACAGCCATTACGCTGCGTGCTGAGAAAGAGGGCATCACTCCGGAGCAGTTGATCGACCGGGTATGGCACGAACACAAGACGGATTTTGACGGTTTTCATGTGTCGTTCGACCACTACGGCAGTACTAATGGCGCAGAGACCAGGGAATATGCCGAAAAGATTTATCTCAGACTGAAAGCCGCCGATTTAATCAAAGTCCGTTCCGTCGAGCAGTTCTATGACCCAGTCAAGGAAATGTTCCTGTCGGATCGCTTTATCAAGGGCGAATGCCCTAAGTGCCATGCCAAGGATCAATACGGCGACAACTGCGAAGCCTGCGGTACCACCTACGCACCTACCGAGCTGATCAACCCGTATTCCGCCGTGTCCGGCGCACAACCGGAGCGGCGCAACTCCGACCACTTTTTTTTCAAACTATCCGACCTGCGCTGTCAGGAATTTTTGCGCGAGTGGACAACTAAAGGTACGCTGCAAACTGAAGCATCGAACAAGATGCAGGAATGGCTGGGTGCCGAGTCCGAGAATAAGTTATCGGACTGGGACATCTCGCGCGACGCGCCGTATTTCGGCTTCGAGATTCCCGATGCACCGGGGAAGTATTTCTATGTGTGGCTGGATGCGCCGGTGGGCTATATGGGGAGTTTCAAGGCGTTTTGCGACAAGCGCTCCCTCACCCCCAGCCCCTCTCCCGAAGGGCGAGGGGAGCACGAACTCCCTCTCCCACCGGGAGAGGGTTGGGGTGAGGGAGCCCCCTTGAATTTCGACGACTATTGGAAACCAGGTTCCGATGCCGAGTTGTACCATTTCATCGGCAAAGATATTCTGTATTTTCACGCGCTGTTCTGGCCCGCGATGCTGCAGCATGCCGGTTTTCGCACTCCGACCAAGCTGTTTGCGCATGGCTTTCTCACCGTAAATGGCGAGAAAATGAGCAAGTCGCGTGGGACTTTCATCACCGCAGATAGCTATCTCAAACAGGGGCTCAATCCGGAATATTTACGCTACTACTATGCCGCAAAACTTAACGGGACGATGGAAGACATTGACCTGAGCCTTGAGGATTTTGTGGCGAAGGTGAACAGCGATTTGATTGGAAAGTATGTCAACATTGCGAGTCGCTGTGCCAGTTTTATTCACAAATACTTCGACGGGAAATTAACAGCGATTAACTTTGAGCGATATAGCACCATTGCCACTTTAGTACCTCAGTTATGGGCGTTAAATAAAAGCAACGCACTAGCTGAACAACAAGGAGAGTCATCGCTTGAAAGTAGAAATTCAGAGTCTATTGGCCATTTTTATGAAGAAAGACAGTTCTCTAGAGTTGTCCGGGAAGTTATGTCCATAGCTGATGGAGTAAATAAACTTTTTGATTTGAATGAACCATGGAATTTAGCCAAGCAAATTGACCAAGACAATAATCGCGAGAGGCTTCATCAGCTTTGTACTGCTTGCTTAGAAGCATTCAGGATCATGACAATGTACCTGAAGCCGATTCTCCCTGAACTCTGTATTAACGCGGAAGCGTTCCTTAATATTTCACCACTCCAGTGGGAAGACTCGCAAACTCTGCTGCCAAACGGGCACTCCATCAATCCTTACCAACATCTAATGACACGTATCGACCAAAAAAATATTGACGCCATGATAGAAGCCAACAAGGAAAGTCTGATGCCACCGCCATCGCCTGCACGTCATGCTGAAGCACAGCAACACGCTATCGCGCCCGCCACACCGCTACCCTCTCCCGTCGGGAGAGGGGCTGGGGGTGAGGGAGCGCACAAGATACCCATGCCGGAAACCGTCAAAGCATTTGCGCGCAAGCTGCGCCAAGAACAGCCAAATGCCGAATCCTTGATGTGGGGGGTGCTCAGGGACAGAAGATTGGGCGGCGCCAAATTCCGCCGCCAACATCCGGTGGGCTCTTATGTGCTGGATTTTTTCTGCCATGAAGCTAATCTTGCAATTGAACTGGATGGTGGTCAACATGCTGAAGCGCAGGCGCGTGATGAAATGCGCACCGCGTTTCTGAAATCAAAAGGGATTGATGTATTGCGTTTTTGGAATAACGAAATGTTGGAGCAAACAGAGGCGGTGTTGGAAAAAATCTGGTGGGAATTGGATGCACGTAAAGTGATTGTTTCTTCGCAGAGTGCTCCCTCGCCCCTAGCCCCTCTCCCGGAGGGAGAGGGGAACTTTATAAGCATCGACGACTTCATGAAAGTCGATTTGCGCGTGGCAAAAATCGTCAATGCCGAGCATGTAGAAGGCGCAGAAAAATTGCTCAAGCTGACTCTGGACATTGGCGAGGAAAATCCGCGTACGGTATTCGCGGGCATCAAGTCGGTTTACGATCCGGAGAAATTAAAGGGGCGTATGACGGTGATGGTTGCTAACCTCGCGCCACGCAAGATGAAGTTTGGTTTGTCTGAAGGCATGGTGCTGGCTGCTTCCGGTGAGGCTCCGGGTTTGTTCATCCTTAGCCCGGATGACGGAGCGCAGCCCGGAATGCGCATCAAATAAACATGCATTCAAAGTGATTATTTATGAGGTTCTTTTCACGCCCAAGGCAACAGGTCTATAATCCGCGCCCATCATGAGCACCGACCTGGCCGTTTGAGGACCTAGTCGTCTGGCAGGTGGTTTTATCAGGAGGTCTGAGAGTCAGTGTTTGATCAATTCGGCTTGTTGCCCATTGATGTTGCCTTGGGCGTGGTAGTGAGTTGGCTGATGCTCGGCATCGCCGGGTTGCTGCTGCAAAACAACCGGATCATCACGCAATATGTTTTCCCTGCCGGAGCGATCGGATCCTTTGCGCTGGCTTTGGCAGGGCTGGGCGGATTAACCGAAACCAGCATTGCGATCCTGCCGCTGGGACTGCCCGATCTGCCTTTCCACTTGCGCTTGGATGCGCTATCCGCTTTTTTTCTGGTTCTGCTCGGTGGAGCCAGCATCGGAATTTCGCTGTTCTCGGTGGGCTATTTTCGCAACATGGCTCACGGCACATTGGCGCTGCTGACATTCGAATACCACGTATTCATGGCCGCCATGGCTCTGGTTTTTATGGCGGACGATGCCTACCTGTTCATGGTGGCTTGGGAAAGCATGGCGCTGTCCTCCTACTTTCTAGTTACTACCGACCACGAGCAGCCCGAGGTGCGCCGCGCCGGGTTTCTCTACCTGCTCATCGCACACGTCGGCGCCATCGCCATCCTGATGAGTTTTGGGGTAATGCAAGGCGGGCATGGCGATTACACCTTTGATACGATGCGCCATACGCACTTGTCCACATTCTGGGCAAGCGCTACTTTCCTGCTGGCATTGTTTGGTTTCGGCGCCAAGGCGGGCATCCTGCCCATGCATGCGTGGTTGCCCGAAGCGCATCCGGCGGCACCATCGCCTGTTTCTGCCATGATGAGCGGCATCATGCTGAAGACTGCCATTTATGGCATCTTGCGGGTTTCCTTTGACTTGCTGGATATTCAACTGTGGTGGTGGGGCGTGCTGGCGCTGGCGCTGGGTTTGATTACTGCATTATTCGGGGTGATGTTCGCCGCAGTACAGGTGGACATGAAGCGGCTGCTCGCCTATTCCTCTATCGAAAATATCGGTATCATTTTGGTCGGTATCGGCCTCACGCTGATTTTTCATGCTTTCCAGAAAGATGCGCTGGCGGCGTTGTCGCTTACCGCGACGCTGTATCACGCACTCAACCATGCCTTCATGAAAAGCCTGTTGTTTCTCGGCACGGGCTCGGTGCTGCATGCCACCGGCGAACGCCAGCTAGGCAAGCTTGGCGGATTGATACACAAGATGCCGAAATTAGCCTTGCTGATGCTGGTGGGGACGCTGGCCATCGCCGGACTGCCGCCGCTGAACGGCTTCGTTTCTGAATGGCTGCTGCTGCAAGCATTTTTGCTATCTCCCGGTTTGCCGCATGCCTACATCAATATGCTGGTGCCGATTGCCGCTGCCGCCTTGGTGCTGGCGGCGGCGCTGTCCGGGTATGTGATGGTGAAGTTTTACGGCGTGATTTTCCTGGGCCAACCGCGCGATGAGAAGCTTGCTCACGTACATGACGCAGGCATCTGGGAACGCATCGGCTTGTTGTGTATGGTCGTCGCCTGCGTGGCACTCGGCATCTTCCCCTCTTTTGTAATCCTGCAGCTGGATTTTGTCACCGAGATGCTGGTACACCATTCGCTTGGGAGCAGCGCTGTACAAACCGGCTGGCTGTTGCTTACCCCGATTCAGGCCGAACGCGCGAGTTACGGGCCGCTGATTTTGCTGTTCATCATGGTTGCGGGAGGAGTGCTCACCATGTTGGCAGTGAAGAAGTATTATCATGGTCGCCTGCGCCGTGGCCCGGCATGGGATTGCGGCTATCCCGCACAAACCTCTCGTATGCAGGATAGCGCCGAGGGTTTCGGTCAGCCCATCAGGAAAATTTTTGAATGGTTTATGGGCGTGTCCAAACAGGTTCCCACGCCGTTTGACCTGCATCCGCATTTCCACTCCGAAACGCATGACCGCTTGTGGAATTTGTTTTATGTGCCGATCAAACATCTGAACGAGATGGTCGGTAGCCAGGTGGGCAAGCTTCAGCACGGGCGCATTCATGTTTACCTGCTGTATAGCTTTGTGACCCTGCTGGCTTTGCTGGCGTTTATCCAATGACCTACTCGGCACTATTATTTCAGCTGGTGCAAAACGTGCTGCTGCTGTTGACGGCACCGTTGTTGCTCGGCTGGATCAATCAGTGCCGCGCCTGGCTGCAAAGCCGCAGCGGGGCGGGAGTGTTGCAACCTTTCCGTAACCTGATCAAATTATTCTACAAGGACGCCGTGCTGGCCAATAACGCTTCACCGTTATTCCGGGTCACGCCCTATATCCTGTTTGCCTGCATGTGGCTGGCGGCGGCGCTGGTGCCGGTATTGGCCACCGACCTGCCGCTTTCTCCCGCCGTCGATGTGATTGCACTGGTCGGAATTTTTGCGCTGGCGCGGGTATTCATCTCGCTGGCCGCAATGGATATCGGCACCGCTTTTGGCTCGCTGGGAGCACGCCGTGAAATGCTGGTCGGTTTTCTCGCCGAACCGGCGCTGCTGATGGTGTTGTTCACTGCCTCCACCATCAGCCAATCCACCTCGCTCATCACCATCGTCGAAACGCTGGCGCACAAGCAGTTCGTGCTATATCCCAGCATGACCTTCGCCGCCGTTGCTTTCATCATGGTGCTGCTCGCCGAAAATGCGCGCGTGCCAGTGGATAATCCGGCTACTCATCTCGAACTCACCATGATCCACGAGGCGATGATACTGGAATATTCCGCGCGCCATCTGGCGTTGGTGGAATGGGCCAGCGCGCTGAAATTGCTTGCATACATGAGCATCGGCATCGCCTTGTTTGTGCCCTGGGGCATCGCCGGGAGCGGCGAATGGAAGGCGTTGCCGCTGGCCGTTCTGTTGGTGTTTTTAAAACTGGTGGTCGGGGGTGCCGGGCTGGCGCTGCTGGAAACTGTATCAGCCAAGATGCGCATTTTTCGCGTACCCGAATTCATGGGGACCGCCTTTCTGTTGGCGGTGTTGGGACTGCTCACGCATTTCCTGCTGGAGATGCCGGCATGAACAACATTCCGCTCACCGCCCAGTTGATCAATATGTGTGCGGCTTTGCTGCTGCTGATCGCCTTCGCCATGCTGTCACAACGTCGCATCCTGTCTTTGATTAATCTGTTCGCCTTGCAGGGGCTAGTGCTCAGCGTAAGTACGGCGGTGGTCGCGTATTCCTCCAGCCAGACTCACCTGTATTACTCCGCCGGTCTGACCCTGTTGCTGAAGGTGCTGCTGCTACCGTGGATCTTGCACCGGCTGATCCGCAAGCTGAATATTAAGTGGGATGTGGAAACCATGTTCAACATTCCGACCATCATGCTGATCGGCCTCGGCTTGGTGGTGTTCGCGTTCAACTTGGCGGCACCGATTTCGCAGATGGCGGGTACCATCACCAAGAGTACGCTGGGCATCGCCATGGCCAGCGTGCTGTTGTCATTCCTGATGATGATTACCCGCAGCAAGGCTGTGCCGCAGGTGGTGGGCTTTCTCGCCATGGAAAACGGTTTGTTTTTTGCCGCCACCTCAGCCACATACGGGATGCCTCTGGTGGTGGAGCTGGGCATCGCGCTGGATGTGCTGGTGGGTATGTTCATCCTCGGTATTTTCTTCTTCCAGATACGCGTGGCGTTCGATAGCCTGGACTTGAAGCACATGGAACAGCTGAAGGAAGACTGACGTGGAAATCTTCTGGGTATTGGGCATACCGCTTCTGGGCGGCATCGTGATGGCGGTGTTCGGCACGCGGCAGCATGCGCCCGAATTCAACTCGGCGATGAGCTTGGGCACGTTTGTCGCCGCCGTTGCGCTTACCGTGCGGGTCATCTCCAGCGGCTCGTTCAGTGTTTGGGATGAGCAGTTCTTTGTCGACGCTTTCAACGTATTCCTGGTCGCATTGACCGCTTTTGTCGGTTTCACCAGCTCATTGTTCTCGCGCCCCTACATGCGTATCGAGCAGCATCACGGCAAATTGAGCGTCAACATGCTGCGCCTGTACTACAGCATGTACCAGTTGTTCAGCTTCACCATGCTGCTGGCGCTGCTTACCAACAACATGGGCATCCTGTGGGTGGCGATGGAAGCGGCCACGCTTACTACCGTGCTGCTGGTGTCGCTGTACCGCACGCCCGCCAGCATCGAGGCGGCCTGGAAATACTTTATCCTGTGCGGAGTCGGGCTCGCGCAGGCGTTGTTCGGTACCATCCTGCTGTATTTCGCGGCGGAAAAGGTACTGGGTGCGGGCGGCACCGCGCTGCTGTGGACGCACCTGAACGAGGTAAAAACGCAACTCGAACCGACCGTATTATCTTTGGCCTTCGTATTTTTGCTGGTGGGATATGGCACCAAAGTCGGATTGGCACCATTGCATAACTGGTTGCCGGATGCCCACGCCGAAGGCCCGACACCGGTATCGGCGGTACTTTCCGGCCTGCTGCTTAATGTTGCGCTGTACGCGGTGGTGCGTTCCAAAGTGCTGGTGGATGGCGCGCTCGGCTCCCATTTTGCGGGAAATTTTATGATGGGCTTCGGCCTGCTTAGCGTAGTGATGGCGGCGTTTTTTCTATCGCGGCAAAAAGATGTGAAGCGCATGTTCGCCTACTCTTCCATCGAACACATGGGGCTGATGACCTTCGCCTTCGGTATGGGCGGTCCGGTGGCCACTTTTGCCGGACTTTTGCATATGACCGTGCACAGTCTGACCAAGTCTGCCATCTTCTTTGCCGTGGGCCACGCCGCGCAAAAAAGCGGCACGCAACTGATGGACGGTATACGCGGACTGATCAAGACCAGTCCCACTGTAGGCTGGGGTTTGGCATTGGGCACGCTTGCCATCCTCGGTATGCCCCCGTTCGGGGTGTTCACCAGCGAATTCATGATACTCACCACTGCCATGCATACTTACCCGTGGACCATGCCCTTCCTGCTTACCGCGTTGGGTGTGGCGTTTGCCGCTATCTTCGGGCGTGTGCAAATGATGGTATTCGGCGAAACGACCGGTGCTCGTTTGCCGCACCCTCCCGCATTGATTCCGGTGTTCCTGCATCTGGTGCTGGTATTATTGCTGGGACTCTATATTCCGCCTTATCTGGCCGAATGGTACCGCCAGGCAACGGCGTTGATAGGATGACAAGATGAAACTCGACGACTGCACCTCGCTGTTTCCCAAATTGCCGTGCGCGATGCCGGTCTGGTATGGCAGCGTTAACGGGAAAGACCTGCACGACCTTTCCGAACAGGTGCTGCACAGCGGCGGTAAACTGGTTGCACTGTGGGGGAGCGACGAAACTGAATCGAACGGAAATTATGCATTGCACGTCGCGGTGGTTTTTGTTCAGGGAATGTTGGTGCTCACTTTGCCGGTTGATCATGCCCAGCCGGACTTCCCCGATCTCGGCGATTTATTTCCCGCTGCCGACCGTATGCAGCGCAGCGTGGCTGACATGCTCGGTCTGTATCCTGTGGGCGGCGGCAACCATCGCAAGTGGTTGCGCCACGCAGCGTGGCCGGGCGGGGTTCATCCGCTGCGAAAATCGTTCGATAGGGACTCAAATTTTCCGCTTGAAGAAGACGGTTATCCTTTTGTAACCGTGACCGGCAACGGCGTGCATGAAATAGCCGTCGGGCCTGTGCACGCCGGCACGATCGAACCCGGACATTTCCGTTTTTCCATAGTGGGCGAACGCGTGTTAAAGCTGGAAGAACGGTTGGGGTATAAACACAAGGGCATCGAGAAACGCTTCGAGGGGATGAGTTTGCAACAGGGAGCCAGGCTTGCGGGACGCATCTCCGGCGATACCACGGTCGGCTATGCATGGGCCTATGCGCAAGCCGTTGAAAGCGTGACCGCTACCACACCGTCCCTGCGCGCATTATGGCTGCGCGCACTGTTTCTCGAACTGGAGCGCCTGCACAATCATCTGGGCGACCTCGGTTATCTCGGCAATGATGCGGCCCTGGCTTTTGGCTTCGCACAGTTCTGGATTCTGAAAGAGGACCTGTTGCGCATGAACGGCGAGTTGTTCGGGCACCGATATCTGATGGACCGTATCGTTCCGGGCGGCGTGTCGTGTGATATCGACAACGCCGGGTTGTTGCGGACTGCCGAAACACTGCGCCACATCGAGCATGAAACTGCCATCCTGAAGAATATTTATGATGAGCATGCAGGCATGCAGGATCGCTTTCTCGGTACCGGGCATGTGGCCCCAGGGCTGGCCGCGAAGCTGGGACTGACCGGTTTGGCAGGGCGGGCCAGCGGTCAGGCTTGGGATGCCCGCGCGCAGTTTCCCTGCACACCCTATGATCAGCTCGATGTGAATATGGTCACCCATCGCAATGGAGATGTGGCGGCGCGCGTGACCATGCGTTTTGAGGAAATTAGCGAATCCATGCGCCTCATCCGGCTGATGCTGGAGCAGCTTCCCGTGGGGGAGCTATTATCGGAGGTCGGCAATGCGGCAGACGGCAGTCTGGGCATCGGTTGGGTGGAAGGCTGGCGCGGTGAAATTCTTGTCGCATTACATGTGGGCAAGGAAAATAAAATCCATCGCCTGCATCCGCATGATCCCTCCTGGCAAAACTGGCCGGTGCTGGAACATGCCATCATGGACAACATCGTGCCGGATTTTCCGCTGATTAACAAATCGTTTAATTTGAGTTATAGCGGAGTGGATTTATAGCCATGCTCCACATTATCAAACAAATTTTCCGCACCGGTATCAAGACCGAAGCGCCGCCGCACCAGGACGATACTTTGCGAGGTGAAATCCAGCAGATCAATGAACAAATTCTGAGCCATGTCGGACGCGCGCTGACCATACGCCACGTCGATGCCGGTTCCTGCAACGGCTGCGAGTTGGAAATTCATTGTCTGAACAACCCCTACTACAACATCGAAGGTCTGGGTATGCGCTTCGTTGCCAGCCCGCGCCATGCTGATATGCTGTTGGTCACCGGGCCGGTGTCGCGGCACATGGAAATTGCATTGAAACGCACCTACGACGCCACCCCCGATCCCAAGCTGGTGGTGGCGCTTGGCGACTGTGGTTGCGACGGGGGAATTTTCGGCGAGAGCTACGCGAGCTGCGGCAAGATAGCCAACGTAATTCCCGTTGATGTCAGCGTGCCCGGCTGCCCGCCCACGCCCACCGCGATCCTTCAGGGGATATTGACTGCAGTTAGCAACCGCAAGCGTCCCTGAGCCGGTGTAGCGCGGATGCAGCGTAGCGAAATCCGGGAGCACCCGCCAGGGTGCAGCAGTTAATCCATACTTTCCACGCGAGACGAAAAAAGCCCCGGATTCCGCTACGCTGCATCCAGGCTACACGCTAGCGTTTATTGTTCGGAATTATTCCAGCGATTCCAGAAACCCCAGTAATGCCGTTCGTTGTTGGGGTTTGAGACGGGAGTAGGTGCTTAACAGGCGGCGCTCTTCCGGCAGTATCCAGTCATCGGTGGCGGATTCCCGTATGCCAAGCGTGGTGGAAGGATGCATCTCGCCGCGCCCGGTGGAAAGCCATTCAAAACTTACCCCCAGCATGATCGCCAGCCGTGCCATGTTTTTCGTATGAGGTGCCTTGAGCCCCAACTCCCAGGCAGCGACAGACGGCTGGGTGACAAACATGCGACGTGCCAAATCCGCCTGGCTCCATCCCTGTGCTTTGCGCGCTTCCTTGATGCGATTTTCCATCATGGAAGAATTGTATAGCTTGTGGCTATATAGCCATAATGCACTAACGGCTATTGCATAATCGATTACCAATAGTCATAATTATATAAGTGGCGCTACCAACTTAAAAACCAGGTTGCTCAACACTAAACCCCCCTACCTTGTTGCACGTCGAAACCCAATCCGCAGATCAGGGAGAAAAATATAATGCGTTTAAACAACACAATAAAAGTTAGTGCGCTGTTCCTGATTGCAATATTGCTGTGTTCTTGCGGTGGCGGAGGCGGTGGCGGGTCAGCCACTCCACCAGCAACGGTAACCATCACTTGCCCGAACGGGACATCACAAACGGCAGCAACCCAGGCACTTGCCGATGCCGCCTGTCCGGCACCAACGCTGGTGTCTGTTACACCTGCGGATGGCTCGACCACGGTGTCGCCGGACACGCTCACGAATATCCTCGCCACGACCGACTCTACGCTGGATGCAACCAGTCTTACGACAACGAACGTCACGTTGAAGGCCGGTAATGTCACGCCAGTTTCGGGTGTGGTTGCCATCTCGGGCACCAAGGCATTCACCTTCACCCCTGCTGCGAAGTTGAATTACTCACAACCGTATTCCTTCTCCGCAACGGTGAAGGACGCACTGGGGAAGACCTTGACTGTTAGCACGTCGTTTACGACAGCAGCGGCACCCACTGTGACCATCACTTGCCCGAACGGCACCTCACAAACCGCTGCGACTCAGGCATTGGCCGAAGCCGCCTGTCCCGCACCCACGCTGGTATCGATTGCACCAGCGAATGCCAGCACTACGGCCTCGCCGGATACCTTAACGGCTATCCTCGCCACGACCGACTCGTTGCTGGATGCGACGACGCTCACCACGGTAAACGTCACGCTTAAAGCAGGGGGGACGGTAAATGTCGCCGGTACCGTCGCTATTTCCGGCACCAAGGCATTTACCTTCACGCCGACAGCGAAGCTGCTTTACTCGCAAGCCTATAACTTTGCCGCATCGGTGAAGGATACACTGGGTAAGACTTTGACGATTGCAACGACGTTTACGACTTCGGCAGTTGTTTGTGCTGATCCTCTCGCGAGGATTAACAGTCAAGGCACCTGTGTCAGCCCACCGGCTGCAACGGGCTATACATGGAACGACATCATCAAGGCGTGGGTGGCGGATATAGGGGTATTGGTTACGGGGGCGAATACTTTACCGGCAGCTTGTGTGACGGTGGGGGATGCGTGTTGGCTGGCGAGTGTGGCGGACGGTACCATTAAGTTTGTGAATAGTGGTGTGGTTATGACGGGTCTCAATACTCGTCCGATTAATTTTGCGATTTACATGACGAATATTGGTGGCGTAGTTGGCTATAATAAAATGCCTATGTATGCAGATGTAATAGCCACTTCAGCTCTTGCGAACCAAGCTGTAAACAATAGCTCGTCAGCAAACATCAGCACAGACTATAAGGGCTCTGCACTCGGCGTGAAATATACAGTGCCAACACAAGGGTGCTTTGAAAGAGTTTTTGTCGGTGCAGGATTCGGAACCAACACTACAACTTGCCCGATTTAAGTTTCTCGGCGTTGTGTCATTCCAATGAAAATTGGAATCCAGCGAGCGTAGCCCGGATGCAATGAAATGGAATCCGGGATTCATGGCAACCCGCGCCTGACGGGCGCTCCCGGATTCCGCTGCGCTGCATCCGGGCTACGACATTCCATCGGCTATTCGCCGAATTTTCCTGCGTCGCTACTGCCCGCCCAATCGGGTGGCAGGATGCCTTGTTGCACGTAACGGTGAAACGATGAATACGGCCAATCGACTACTTGCTTGGCCCATCCGTGCTTGACGGGGTTGAAATGGATGTAATCCACATGCCGCCGGAAATCATTTTCGTCGGCGATGGTGTGTTCCCAATACCGTCGCTGCCATAATGCATATTCTCCTTGTTCATTGCGCTCCACGGCAACGCCGGATTTGACCACGGCGCGGGTGAATGCGCTCTTGATTGCGCGCCACCGACCGGGATAATCGGCATCGCCTTCGGCCATTGTCCAGATGGTGTGCAGGTGTTCGGGCAATATGACGATGGCATCCACGCGGAACGGTTGTTTGCGCTTCACGGCGCGGAAGGCGGCGCGCAATAACCCGATATGCTCCGTCAGCAGGCGGGCCGAGCGATCGCGCAGGTTCACGGTGAAGAAATACGTGCCACCCGGGACAAGATTGCGGCGGTAGTTGACCATCAACGGATAGTACCGCGAATTACCCGTAGCCTGGATGAAGCGTAGCGGAATCCGGGAGCACCCGCCAGGGTGCAGCAGTTAATCCATTTATCCAAACGAGGCGGAAAAAGTCCCGGATTCCGCTGCGCTGCATACGGGCTACGCTTGCTGGTCTACAGGGGCGCAGCTTGTATGTCTAGCGAAATGCAACTAATATTAGTTGCAACATTCCAAGCTAATGAGTAGGATTCACGTATGGGGAAACACGAAAAGCTGCTGGCGAGGCTCAAATGCCGCCCGAAGGACTTTTCCTTTCAGGAGATTACCACGCTATTGGCCGGGTTTGGTTATGCACTCAACCAGAGCGGCAGCGGATCGCGGGTCAGGTTTGAGCATGAGCATTGCGCGCCGATATTCATGCATAGACCGCACCCATCGCCCGTGCTGAAGCCTTATCAGGTTGACCAGGCACTGGATATTTTGAGACAGGAGGGTTTGCTTTGAAAAATACGATGGAACATAGGGGCTACACCGGGTCAGTCGAGTACAGCGACGAAGACGGTATTTTTTTCGGCAAGGTGCAGTTTATTCGCGCCCTGATTAGTTATGAAGGCAGTAATGCCGAAGAGTTGCGCAAAGATTTCCACGATGGAGTGGATGATTATCTGGCAATGTGCATAGAAAAAAATATCAAGCCGGAACAACCATTCAAAGGTTCATTTAACGTGAGGGTTGGCCGTGATCTGCACCGACAGATTGCGCTCGAAGCGGCGCGGCGCGGTGTGAGCTTGAATAGCCTGATCGTTGCTGTACTGGAGAAAGAAACACACCACGCGGAATAGGTGAATTTTCATATTAAACTCATGTGGTTATGTTAAATAACGGACTGTTGTGCCACCCCGCGCCCTGACGGGCGCTCCCCGATTCCGCTGCGCTGCATCCAGGCTACCGGTTACACTTGCACCACTTCAAAATCATGCGTGATGTCCGCCGTCTTGGCGAGCATAATGGATGCCGAACAATATTTCTCCGCCGACAGTTTGATGGCGCGCTCGACCACATCCGGCTTCAGATCTTTGCCGGTCACCACGAAGTGAAAGTGAATTTTGGTAAACACTTTGGGATCTTCCGTGGCGCGTTCGGCCTGAATTTCCACCACGCAATCGCTTACCTGCTGGCGGCTTTTCTTAAGGATGTGAATGACGTCATAGGTGGTGCAACCGCCGGTGCCAATTAGCACCATTTCCATCGGGCGCGGACCGAGATTGCGTCCGCCGCCGTCGGGCGGGCCGTCCATCAGAACCGCGTGGCCGCTTTCGGTTTCGCCAAGAAATGAAACTTGTTCTACCCATTTGATGCGTGCTTTCATGTTGTACCTCGTAAGTTGGTGTCAGGATTTTAACCGATACCACAGCAGTCCGATAAATTCGTGCAGAAAAATTCTGCTGTTGCCCAAGCTGTCCGAATTGGGAATAAAGCTAAGCAGATCGGTCTGGTACCGGGTAGTGAAGGCGAGCGGGGCCGGGACGACTTCGAAACCCGCCTGCTGGAACGCCCTGATCGAGCGCGGCATATGCCAGGCATGGGTAACCAGATAAATCCGTCTGATGCCGGACTGCTGCAAAAGCCGATAACTGTTGAGCGCGTTTTCCAGCGTGTTGTCGGAAGCATCCTCCGTCCACCGTACCGGAATATGGAATTCATTTTCCAGAACGGATTTCATTTGCCGGGCCTCGGATAAGGCATTGCCGCGAGGATTGCCTCCTGTGACCAGTATGGGCTTGCCGGTTTCGCGTTGCAATTTGGCGGCGTAACGCAGGCGTAGCAGCGTAGCGGCACTCACGGTGTCGGTCCCGTCATATTCCGGCGCATAGAAATAGGTTCCCCCGCCCAGCACTACAATGGCGTCGGCGGATTGGACTTGGGTATTGACGGGCGTGGGTGGGCCTTCCAAAAGATGCAATGCGCCATCGGACACCACAGGGGTGGAGCAAAGCCATAACAGCCCGAACGAACCGGTCAGCAGGGCAAGTCCCATGCGCGGACGGAAACGATAGCTTAGCAATCCGGCCAGGGCGAGCAGCAGCAGGTTGAGCGGCGGGAGCAGAAAAGCGCTGAAAAAGTTGGTTAAGAACCAGGACATGGTTGGCCCTTCCTGGGGCTAATAAAAATGAACATCAGGAAAATTTTCCGCGAAAAGTTGTAACTTCCGCATGATACCGCGACTTGTTCAAAACGGGGCTTTGACCGATAATGCTGCCGCCCACCGGTGGCATGAACTCTTCATGGGAAGAGTGCTTATTTTTGGAAGTGCCATTGAACATAAAATTCCAACGTGCGGTTGACCGCCTTGCGGGTGTGCCGATTTGTGCATTGCTCTCTGTGGTCGAACGCTTGCGCCAATTTCTGGGGATCGCCAGACCGGTCACTCCCCCGCGCCGTATCCTGATTATCCTGCTTTCCGAGATGGGCAGTCTGGTACTTGCGCATCCGATGTTTACGCGGCTGAAGCAAAAATATCCCGATGCGTCGTTGCACATACTGATGTTTCGCAAAAATCGCGAAGTGCTGGATTTGCTCGGGGTGATCCCGGAACAAAATGTACTTACCATCGATGACCGGTCGCTTGCCGTGTTTGCCTCGGATAGTCTGAACGCGATTCAAAAAATGCGCGCGCTGGAATTTGATGCGGTGATTGACTGCGAATTATTTTCCCGCGTAAGCAGTATTTTCTCGTACCTGTCGGGTGCGGCGGTTCGTGTCGGCTTCCACCCTCATACGCAGGAAGGATTGTACCGCGGTTCTTTTATCAACCGTCCGGTGATGTACAACCCTTACCGGCACTTGTCGCAGCAGCTCCTTACGATGGTTGCCGCGATTGAATCCGCTACGATGCCGACTGCGAAAGAGATGCCGGCAGAAGGCATCCAAAATCCTCCGTTTCTGGCTTTTCCGGCGCAAGAGTTGGAGCAGGTTGCAACCCGGTTACACACGGATTTTCCTGCCATCCGGGACAAGAAACTGGTGTTGCTTTATCCCGGTGGCGGTATTCTGCCGATACGTGCATGGCCACGGGAATATTATCTGCAACTGTGCAACGCTCTGCTGGCCGACGGTTATGCGGTCGGAGTGATAGGTCTCAAGGACGACAAACCGCTGGCCCAGTTCGTGGTGGAGTATTGCAAGAGCGAACACTGCATCAATCTGGCCGGTTATACCAAGTCTGTGCGCCACTTGCTGGCGATTTTTCACCGGGCGTCGTTGCTGATCACCAATGATGGCGGTCCCGGACAATTCGCGGCGCTGACGCCGATACCTTCGCTGAATTTTTTCGGTCCCGAGACTCCGCAGTTGTACAGTTCGCTTAGCAGCAACGCCCATTATTTCTATGCGTCGCTGTCCTGCTCGCCCTGCCTGACAGCCTACAACCACCGCTCGTCACCCTGTGATGGCGACAACCAATGCCTGAAGCAGATATCCCCCGAACAGGTTCTGGCAAAAGCACGTGAAGTGCTCGGGGCGAGTTTGCCCGCTCAAGTTGCGTGAGGCCTATCATCAGCCTCAACCTTTCCATTGCTTCCCTGTTGCGCCGGATATTTTCACGGCGTTTCCTGAAGTTCGGCATTGTGGGCGTTTCCGGGATGGCGGTGAATATGGGGCTGCTGTATCTTGCCCAGGAACACATTTTCAATACGATCCAGCAGACCGAGATCAAACTTAACCTGTCACTTGCACTCGCGATATTTTTCGCCACGCTGAATAATTTCATCTGGAACCGGATGTGGACCTGGGCCGACCGCAAACAGCAACACCACAATTCATTTCTTGCCCAATTCGGCCAGTACACTCTGGCCTGCTGGCTGAGCATCGTGCTGCAGGCCCTATTTACCAATTTGCTGGCTCCGCACATTTATTATGTCATTGCCAATATGGCTGCCATCGCGGCGACCAGCGTGTTAAATTTTGTCTTGAATGACATCTGGACCTTCGGTCGCTTGAAACTGTCTGCCGGGCAGACGGGCAAGCCCGCCGGCGACTAGCGGTTTGTACCCCATGAATCTTCGCGGACTAAACCCCTCCCAACCTCCCCTTGTCAGGGAAGGAGCTGAGCGCTTCCCCCTTGATAAGGGGGGAGAGCTTGCGAGGGGGCCGAGGGGGGTTGGTTTTAGTATTGCAAGGTGCTAACTATGTTCGACCGCTCCGGAGAATCCCGCTCGCATCTGGTCTGGTATGGATTAGCCACGCTGCTTGCGGTGTTTGTCTATTTCTACGGGCTGGATAGCCAGCACATTCCGAAGAACGGCGACGAATATCCGTACGCACACATCACAAGGTTGACGGCTGGCAGCGGTCAATGGCTGCCGCTGCAGTCGCAACTGGATAACATGCGCAACACCAAGCCACCGTTGCTGTTCTGGCAGGGCATCGTTTCCACAAATTGGGCGCGGGACTGGACGTTGTGGAACCTGCGTTATCCGAGCGTCATTTACACGCTGCTTACGGCGGCACTGACTTTTTTGCTGGGATGGAAACTGTCGCGCAAGCCTGAAACGGGGTTCATTGCGCTGCTGACCTTTTTGGCTTTCTTTAGCACGTATCGCTACGGGCGTCCTTTTCTGGTTAACCCGCCGGAAGTATTCTGGTTCTTCCTGCCGTTTTTCACTTTGCTGTACTGGAGGCATGCCGCTTTTGAGTCGCGCCTGTGGGTGCCGCTTCTGCTGGGTGTCGAGGTTGGCATCGGACTGCTGTACAAGTCTTTTGCATTGATTGCCCCGGTGGGGCTGTGCCTAGCCTGCTGGTATCTGCATTACCGCGAATATCGCTGGTTGTATTGTCTGCGCAAAGATGCAATCAAGGTAATCATCGCGGTAACCGTTGCCCTTGCGCTGTTCGGGTTGTGGTTTGTGTTTGACCCCGATCCGCAAGCGGTATGGCGTGAATTTATTGTCGGCGAAAACGCGGGTAAATTTGATGCGCACGGAAATTATTGGCTGAATTTATTATGGGGCGGCAGTAGTGTGTGGGCGCTGCTGATCGGTTATCCCATGAATGCCGGATTGCTGGGTATTCCTGTTGTGGCGGTATTCTTGATTGCTTATCGCCGGCGCGAATTGTTGATCGATGCGGAGAGCATGTTGTGGATAGGGATGGCTGTGCTGTTCATCGTGTTCTGTCTGCCCAGCCAGCGTTCCGCGCGGTATTTACTTGAAGCCATGCCGGGATTGGCGGTGCTGTGCGCGCTCAATTGGCATCGCATCAGCCGCAAGGTATTTGTTGCCGCTCTGCTGGTTATGGGGTGTGTATGGGCGCTGTTTGTTTTTCTATCCGTGCACTTGCAGCAGGAAATGAACGGGACGGAATTGTACGGAATCGCATACTGGGCTCTGTTGACGGTTACGGCCATGCTGATATTGGTGGCGCTGTTTGTTCCGAAGTCTACAGCCGCGCTCGTGAATGGGGCGGCACTGCTGGTGTTGCTCTGTTTTGCCGCATTCCTGCGCCCGTTTGACGGGGCGCTCGGCAACTATAGCGCGGCGGTTCAGCAATATGCCGCGGGCAAAGATGTGTGGGTGCCGTGCAATTTTCGCGCAAAAGAAGAAGGCTATCGCTTTATTCTGCCGGGTGCGCAAGTCCATGGCTATCACGAAGACTTGGGTTTGACTGCCGCCGCACTGGCGTCAAAATATAGTTTGTTTGCGCTGCAAGTGCCGTTGCAGGATAAGGGGTGCGAGCATTGCAGGATACTGGGACAGCGTCTGGATATCCGCAGCCGCCAGAGCGAAAGCGAGCTTAAACAAATGCTGCAGGGGGATGTATTCCGCCACTTGTTCGTCAAAGAGCTATTGGTTGAAGTACCGGGGTTGCACTCGACTGTGATACCGGAAGAGGGGTGCCGCTGATGAATCGTCTGATAGTGCTGGGCTGCATACTGATTGCGTTTGGCGCGGCTTTTTTCAAGGCGGCTGAATATCATGTTGCCTCGGGTTTCCAGATTCCTGATCAACTCCAGACAAATAATAATGAAGCGCGTTTCAAAAGCAGCTTCGCTTCTTCCAAACAACATATACAAACCCACGCCGCCTCTGAAATTGAACTTAAAGACGGGCGTATCCGCGCATTCTGGTTCTCCGGCAGTCGCGAAGGCGCGAAGGATGTCGAGATACATAGTGCGGTTTTCGACCCGGCCCCGGGACTCTGGGGGGCCGAAAATACAGTGATCACCCGCGAATACACCGAGAAATCTCTGCAGCGCTATATCAGCAAGCTGGGTAATCCGGTCGCAGCCCGCGCGGCAGACGGAACGCTGTGGCTGTATTTTGTCACTGTGTCGATGGGAGGATGGGCGGGCAGTTCGATCACTACAATGTCATCGGTTGACGAGGGCGAAACCTGGAGCAAACCGCATCGGCTGATTACGTCCCCGTTTTTGAATATCAGCACCCTGGTCAAAGGGGTGCCTTTCAGGTACAGCGACGGCACGATGGGTCTTCCTGTTTATCATGAGTTCATCAACAAGTTCGGCGAAATTCTGCAATTTGACAAGACCGGAAAACTGATCGACAAACAACGCCTGAGTTCGGGCAAGGATCACGGACTGCAACCGGTGCTGTTGAGCAAAAACGGCAACGAGGCACTGGTAACGATGCGCCATGCCGGGGATGAGCACCGCCAGGTAATCGGCGTGTCGACCCGCGATGGAGGGCAGCACTGGAGTGAGCCGGTGAAATTGGCCGTGCCGAATCCGGATGCGGCGCTCGCGGCGGTGGCGTTGCCGGATGGGCGCTTGCTTGCGGTGCTGAATAATCAGGAGCAAAAGCGCGATTCACTGTCGCTGATGATTTCGGCGGACAACGGAGGCACCTGGAAAACAGTTTACGCGCTTGAAGATCAGAAGGGACAAGCACTGGATGAAGTGCATTACCTCAAAACGGTAGAAGGATTGGCCAGGGAGGTGATAGGCACCGGTTCGGGTGAATACGTTGAATCCACAAAAAGTTCGATGTGCGAGCTGAATTGCCGCTTCGAGTTTTCATATCCCTACCTGATTCAGGCGAAAAACGGGGATTTCCACCTGGTCTATACCTGGAATAGAAGCTTCATCAAACACGTATGGTTTACCCGTGCATGGCTGGCGCAGCGCCTTAAGGAAATGCCACATGATTAATTTCACCGACGTGACCGGTTTGGCAAGCAGCGTTATGGCAATGACTGCGCTGGCGGTGCGATTGCCCGGTGTGATGCGTATGCAAAGTGCACATTATATTTTTCTGGTCAGTACGATTGCTCTCGGGGTTTTGATCCCTTTTGACGGATTGCCGCTGGCCGCCTTTGTACGCGGCTGGATCGGCGATTTGAGCATCCCGTCGGTGATATTGCTGGCGCTCGGAATATTCAGGCCACTGTGCGGCGGTGTCTTGCTGGACGGTAAGGACAAAACGGCGTTGCTTCTACTAATTACTGTTCTGGCACTCGGGCTATACCCGATGGCTCTGGGCTTGGGCTACTTCGATCCCTACCGGCTGGGCTATGGCAATGTGTGGTTCATCGTGGGATTGTTGCTGATCGCGCTATTCGCCTGCTGGAAAAATCTTCCACAATCGGCGCTTGTAATCGCATTGGGCATTTTTGCGTGGGGTGGGGGGTGGTATGAGTCCAATAATTTGTGGGATTACCTGCTTGACCCTTTTCTCGCGATTTATGCAATCTATGCGCTGTTACGGTGCAGATTTTCTTCCACTTGAACTGGCATTCCTTCTCATGGGAGAATGCGGTAATACATGACCTTTAATCCGGCTGGTTTGATGACTCCAAAATTTAATTTCCTTTTTTTGTTATTTACGGTTCTAGCATGCAGCGCAAGCGCCCATGCCGAAGACACGACCGGGAAAATTCCCTACCAGCACGCGATCCAGGCGACGCAAACCTGCAATGCGTGCCACGAGCAAAGCAAGGTGGACATGTTTAATTCGACCATGGCCAACGACTGCGAGGAATGCCACACTTCCGGTGAAAGCAGCC